>ENA-OFCF01000010-OFCF01000010.1-metagenomes-genome-assembly--contig:-NODE-10-length-114762-cov-4.952958_pt1 | contig 114762 bp, 105 predicted proteins | sample MGYA00153387_OFCF01 | MGnify analysis MGYA00153387 | reverse complement strand
GCTTCAACACGTTCCGCTTCAACACGTTCCGCTTCAACACGTTCCGCTTCAACACGTTCCGCTTCAACACGTTCCGCTTCAATACGTTCAGACTCTAAATGCTCAGCTTCCATATCGGCTAGAACCATTGGCGCAATTACCGCTTTTGAAATCTCTGGCAGTTCATCACGTTTTGCAATTACCCATGCTTCCAAGTCTGGATAGGCTTTTGGATGAATGTTGTTACTCAAATCATCGATGGTTGCTTGTACTGCATCTGCCACTTGCGCGAGGCATGCAACAAACTCAGTTTTCGCACCAATATTGTGTGCAATTGCGCGCCGCACTAAAGACTCTGCAGGCGAAAGTACACCAGCTATTGTCGATACCTCGGTCATTGAAAACGCACCATTCATGGTGTGAATAGAACGGAACAAGGCATCTTCAAATATTGGGTTTTCGGTGCTTGCCGCTTGCGTTAGCCAACGGTTGACCGTTTCTAAATGTGCATTTATTTCAGGTTTTAAGATCTCTAGCAATACTGGGTCTATGATTGGCTCTGATTGGACAGCACTAACTTCTGCGAGTTCTGCATTAGATGCAGGGCTCTCTTCACTAGCTGCAAGTACAGCACTGGCATGTTTAGCTTGATAGTAGCTTTCTTCACCGTTAGCCAAACGCTCAGCCAAATCTGATAAGCCATGCACATCTAAGTAGGCTGTTTGACCTAACAAGGCTTGATAAAACTTAGGCAACACACTAATGCTGACTTCGACCATGCTGATAACCGCGTCCGATGCTGGCCGTGATCCATCTAACACGCGATTCAATAAGCTTTCAATTTTCCAACTAAAATCACTTAAGGTCTGCGCACCAACTAATCGACCACTGCCTTTCAGGGTATGGAAAACGCGCCTAATTGGGCGAATAAGCTCTGCGCTGTCTGGAGCTTCTTTCCATTGCGCTAAGAATTCATGCAAATTGCCTGATTCTTCAGAAAATTCTTCTAGGAAAATTTCGCGAATTTCGTCGTCAATACCTTCAGCACTTAAGTCAAATCCTTGCAGGCTCTCATTACCATCATCAACAACAATAACTTTACTCGGCGCACTAGTTTGTGGTGCACGTACTTCTTGAATATGCTCAGAAGCCGGCAGGGATTCAGGCACAGTTACAGACGCAACTGCTTTCACCGGTACAGCAGCAACATACTCTGCAAATGGCGCAGCTGTTGCACTCAAGGCATAATCTGGGATTGGCCAATAGTTTAATGCAACCAAACTTTTCTCTGTGATTTCAAGAATTCGCTCACGGTTTGGGCGGCGATCACGTACAGATTCAAGATAATATTCCAAGCTTGCCAACACTTCAGCCAAGCGCTCCATTTGCAGGCTGTTGGGTACTTTATTTCTCTCCATTAGCTCAACGCGTGTATAGGCATTGATGGCGTCGATATAGCTAGAAACAGGGGTAAATTCTAAAATGGCTAACGCACCAGAAATCTGTTTCAAAAGCGTGGGTATACTTGCTAACTGCGAGTGTTCCCAGAAGCTTTCAACAAAGGCTACATAAGCCTGCCTTGCTAGTGTGAAGTTGACTATTGACTCTCTGATCAATGCATCTAAAAGCTGGTGTGATTGAGAAGAAGACAAGAAATCGCTGGCCATTTTAGCCTGCTTCCTACCTGAAATATCCGCCACCTTATGATCGAGCATTAATTCTACAGAAAGCAGCGATTTAGCAATTTCCATCAAAGACGATTCATTCAAGGTCTCAACACCATCGACATGCGCTTTGACAATCACTTTATTTTTTTGTATTAAATTTTTCGCTTCATTGGCATCAATCAAACCCAGCGTACTCTCAATACGGGATAAAACATCGACAAGTTCATTTAAATCGCCAGGGTTTGCATCTTGTTTTCTGATACGCATATCCAGCGCATCTTTAACTTTAAGAATATCTTCCTTAATGACCGCGGAAACGCTTTGTAAGAGCGCATTATTTCTACCGAGCAAGCTGCTTTTTGCGTGCTTAATCTCGTCTTCATCAGGGATATTTTGCTCCAACTCGAACGCGTCGTAAACTAGTCTTACCTGCTCCGTAGCGTCAGGGGACTGCGAAACGAAATACAAAAGTTCTTGCGTGAGGCGAACAGGTGAATTTTGACGCGCTTCACCCATATTTTTATTATTGATATAGTTAACTTCTTGATCAATCTTAGTTAATGCTTGGCGAATCGACTTTGTTGACTCTATTTTTCCTTGCGCCAAGGCATTTAACAAACTGATTGCAACCCAGAATAGCTTTTTACTAGCATCTTCTTGGCAATGCGAAACAATTTCTTCGCAAATTGCGGCTAGTTGTTTGGCGGCATTATGATCAGCCGGACTGTGCAGCCAAGTCATTAAATGCGACTGAAATTGCAAAGCCAATTCGCCAAAACTTTTCTTGCTAGCATGCGATTGCAAATATTCAAGTGCATGTTCTGGGATTGGCAGTTGCGTTGATGCGGTATACACCGACTCTTCTGTTAATGGCGGATGATTACCAATCGAACGAAGCTCATTGATGAGTGGCAACAACACACTCGGCACATCACGATGGCCATTTTGAAGCCGTTCTAAGTAATCAGGCAACTGAACGATGCATTGCATTAATAATGAAAATGCATTTTCACTTGCCTGCGAGCTATCTTCGGCCAAACGGGCAGCAAGCTGCTCCATTTCTTCAGCAAGCCTAGCCGCACCGGTAAGCTCGACCATGTTTAGAATGCCGCCCACTTGATGCAAGTGCTGACTGCAATCGCGAAGCGCAGCAACACCTTGGCCTTCCTCCACATATTGTTCCAAACAATTGCGCGCCTGGTGTAGGGTGCTGTCAAGCTCTGGCTTTAACCAGGTCAGCACCGTCACATCAATTGGGCTCAGTAATTTCATGCAAAACCCTTGCAAATTCGAATCAGGTTACAACGCAAACTTACGCTCATTTAAGCCAAATCAACCTGGCAATTTAAAGTTCGCAACTTTCCGGCGTAAATCGGCAGCCAAACTTGCCAAGTTACCAATCGAATCCGCCGTTTGGCTTGCGCCTTGCGATGTTTGCGTGGTGGTTTCCTGAATATTGGTCATCGTTTCTGAAATACTGGTAGCAGATATCGACTGTTGCTTTGATGCATGTGAAATATCTTGAATCAATTTTGATAAGTCACCCGAAACGGTCTCAATCTCACCCAACGCAAGACCCGCATCTTCGGCCAAACGCGCACCCGCCACCACTTCAGCAGTGGTTTGTTCCATCGAGTTCACCGCTTCATTGGTATCTGATTGAATAGCCTGAACCAATGACTCGATACGTTTGGTTGCATTGGTTGCGCGCTCTGCCAAGCGCTGAACTTCATCAGCAACCACCGCAAAACCACGGCCTGCTTCACCCGCAGACGCCGCTTGAATGGCCGCATTTAATGAAAGAATATTGGTCTGTTCAGCAATATCATTGATAAGCTCAACGATTGACCCAATTTCTTGCGAGCTTTCACCCAAGCGTTTAATACGTTTTGACGTTTCTTGAATCTGACCACGAATGTTGTCCATTCCATTAATGGTTTGACGCACAACATCGGCGCCTTTCGATGCAATATGCACCGAGCGTGTTGCCACGTCTGCGGATTCAGCAGAACGCTTCGACACGTCATCAATGTTACTGGCAATAAGCGTCATCTGATGAGAAGCTGCTTTAATTTGCTGTGCTTGATGTTCTGCGGCTTCAGCCAATTGCGTAGCAGTTGCTTGGGTTTCTAGCGCTGAAGCAGAAACCTGTACCGATGTATCGTTAATGGTGCCTACCAATAAGCGCATTTCATCAACAGTATTGTTAATAGCATCGGCAATGGCGCCGGTGAAATCTTCTGTCACAGTGGCTTTAGTGGTTAAATCGCCGTTAGATAACGGATCTATTTCATCCAATAAACGCATAATGGCTTGTTGTTGTTGTTGATTGGTTTCTTTGGATTTAGACAATTGCACCGTTTGCGAACGGAATGTACCAATCAATAAGAAGAAGATACTGACCAAAGCGGCAATTGAAGATACTAAGGTTATGTAGCTGTTTGGAAAGGCGCGACGAAGATTGATATTGTTATACGCTTTGTAAAGATTTTCGCTATCTTCCAAAAGAACCGCGGTATCTAATGAGATAGCGCTTTCAGCTTGATGCACGTCATACATATTGGTTGAAGCATCCAAAATGGTTTTAATTTCAGCTTCAGATTCTGCAAATAATTGCCCAGCGGCAATCACTGAACTCATTGCAACTGGCGAGCTAACGGCAGACACATTTAAATCCGGATTACCCGACTTTAGTCCGTTCAACACTTGCGAAAACACGGCTGTATCGCGACCCAGAGCATCCGCTGATGAAACCGATTTTTCACCACCAGCAACCACTTCAGAAACACGACGAGCCATGCGATCTGCCAACACAATTTGGCGGTTGGCTAAGTTAATTTGTGCAGCAGGCGCTGAATAATCAGACATCGCTGACACCACTTCACTCAAACGAGCTGACAGCTGCGGAACGCGCGCGGTGAATTGACTAGCCGTATTGGCTAGGCTCACCACTTCTTTTTCGCTTTTAAGGATTTGATCGGAGTTTTTAGCGATGGTCGACCACGTTTTGTTGACCTGTGCCAACGCGCCTTGTGCGCCCATCACATTGTGGCTTTTAGTTAAACTAGTGACCACTTCAGCACTTCGCTCTTTGGTTTCTTTGAATTCCACGAACGATTCGGCATTGCCCGATGCAGACTCTTTTGAGTATTTGGCAAGCTTCTGAGACAGCACCTGTAATTCCGAACTCAACGCTTTGGCATTACTTTCTTGCGCGCTGTAGTAGCTTGAGGCAATGTAGTTAGCGGCGAAGGCCGCGATGGAAGCAATAAGCAGTGTTAGCCAGAATTTCAGGCTGTAGGTGCCAAGCTTGTCTATAAATGTGCGAAGTTTAGTGCTCATAATGGCTAAATTTAATCCTTACTATAAATAATGCAATCAAGCGGCAGCCTGTCTAAATTCAGGTGTCCGAGTTAATAGGTCCATGTCAAAAACCCCCCAAGTTTTTCCGAAAGCGCTATACGCCTTACTGACAAAATGGCCTAAACGTCCTTCAGTAAACTCGCCAGCTTCATCTATAAGCTGGGAATCGTTAAAGAACCGCTGACCAAATAGCTCATCAACCACAACAGCTACCATGCCGCCGGGTTGCTGAATGACAAGCATTCTCTGACCATCATGCATCAGAGTGCGCTCACCAAAAATAAATAATTTAAAATCGACGATAGGCAACAAGTTGCCTCGTGAATTCGCTACACCTAACAACCATGGCTCAGAACGCGGCACATTGGTCATGGGTGGGATGCTGGTGATTTCAATCACCTGATCAAAAGATGAGGCTAATAAGTATTTACCAATACGGTACGCAACAGCGCGCCAATGGCCAGGTTCTTCAGAAACTTCTGGTGCTGCCGCAATATGATTGATTGAGCGACGCTCATAATTTTGCAATCTTGCGAAGTTAGACTGACTAGCTTGCATATCTTAGACCTTGACCTGAGACACAAATTGACGAATCGCGGATAACAATTCATCACGAGTAAATGGCTTCGTTAGGTATTGTTCCGCACCAACCACACGACCGCGCGCCTTGTCGAATAAGCCGTCTTTCGACGACAGCATAATAACCGGCGTATTTTTAAATTGCTGATTGTTCTTAATCAACGCGCATGTTTGATAGCCGTCTAGACGCGGCATCATAATATCTACAAAAATAATATGTGGCTGATGATCAGAAATCATGGCGAGTGCTTCAAAGCCATCCACAGCAACCATCACTGAGCAACCTTCCTTAGTCAGCAAAGTTTCAGCAGTACGGCGAATGGTTTTAGAGTCGTCGATTACCATGACTCGCAAACCATTGAGTTGTGTGTTATCCATCCAAATCCCCAAATCTCTGTATAAAGCGATAGCTAACCAAAAACCTATTCTCTGCCATCATAATAGGATGAATCATATTTAGCCAAGCTATTTTAATCATTCAATCTACCATAAACTTAGGATAACTCGCGAGAGAATCAGTATGAAAAAATCAATTGCCATCGTTATGGACCCTATTGAGCGGATTAAACCCTCGAAAGATACCAGCTTTGCACTGTTGCTAGAGGCACAACGGCGTGGCTATGCGCTCTATTATATTGAACCAGGCAGCCTCAGCATTCAAAATTCAAAAGCCTATGCTCGGCTCGCTCAATTAACAGTAAATGATGATATAGATCAATACTTTAAGTTTGGCGAGTTGCAACGCACAGCACTTGCTAGCGTATCGATTATCTTGATGCGTAAAGATCCTCCATTCGATGATCAGTTCCTGTATGACACCCAAATTCTCTCAATAGCTGAAGGTGAAGGCGTGATGGTGGTCAATAATCCGCAAGGGCTTCGCGACATGAATGAGAAACTGGCTGCGTTGCAATTTCCGCAATGTTGCCCAGAAACGCTGGTAAGCAGAAGCTTACTGGAGCTTAAGGCTTTCATCGAACAACACCGCGATACCGTGGTCAAGCCGCTGGATGGTATGGGCGGCAAGTCAATTTTTCGCATTCGGCACGGCGAAAGCAATGTCAACGTAATTCTGGAGACCTTAACCGGATCCGGCAACTTGGTCTTAGCGCAAAAATACATTCCCGAAATTACTCAAGGCGATAAACGTATATTGCTTATTGATGGCGAACCTGTGCCATATGCTTTAGCCCGCATCCCACAAGGCGATGAGTTTCGCGGAAACTTGGCCGCTGGTGGGCTTGGCTTTGGTCAGCCTTTATCGGAACGTGATTATTGGATTGCGCGTGAAGTGGGGCCATGGCTCAAGGAGCGTGGCATGCTGTTCGTTGGATTGGATGTGATTGGCGACTATTTAACCGAAGTGAATGTGACCAGCCCAACCTGTGCGCGTGAGCTAGACAAGCAGTTTGGGCTGAATATTGCGGGCCTGTTATTTGATGCTATTGAAGCAAGACTTATAGCCGATGAGTAAAAAAATTAGCTCTGAAGACAGATTAACTGGAACATTTATTCTGTCATCGATTGTGTTTGGTGTCATCGTTTTAGGTGTTGGCTTCACCTTAAACAAAGCCGCGCCTGTTTCGCCCACTTTAGATGTGATTCTAAGCCCAACGACCAGTAACACAAAGCCAAAGCAGGCCGATTTCCTTGCTCAGGCCAATAATCAAGGCGGCGGCAACAGTGATACATCGCAACGTCCTACTGATAATCAGTTGTCGCAATTGCCGCAAATCAACCCAGGTGAAGCACCGGTAAGCCTTCAAGCTCAAAAAACGGCACCAGAGCCAGAGTCAATTAAACGCACTTTAAGCAGCAAAACAGCTAGCGAATTAAACACTACTCGCGCACAAGAACAAAAACCCACCAGCAATGAAGCGCTGCCCATAAGCCAAGAGCTTATTGAGCAAAGTTTGACGCTCGCCAAACTGGCCAATGAATACAGCCAAAAACAAAGCTTGCAAGCCAAAAAAAGCCGGCATAAATTTATTACCGCCAGCACTCAAGAATATATCTATGCCCAATACATGAACGAATGGGTTCGTAAAGTGGAACGTGTTGGCAATGCCAACTACCCAGAACAGGCACTGCTGAACCAACTCAGTGGGCAATTAATTCTCACTGTGGCGATTCGAAAAAATGGCTTGATAGAAAATATTACCGTGGTGAAATCCAGTGGCAATAAAGTCCTTGATCGTGCCGCGGTGAAAATTGTTCGATTATCTGAACCCTTTGCCAGTCTGCCAATAACCAAAGAAAATCCTGAAACGCTGCACATCACACGCAGATGGCAATTCATCACTGGGCAAACCAAACTGAATTAATCGCTAGTAAGTGAAATAACTGTTTGCTGCAATTGTTGGCCACTGACTGGCTTCCGTAAAAACGCATTCATGCCCGCCTCAGCACACAATTGTTCAATATCCGCTTGCGTTCTTGCTGTGAGTGCAATGATTGGACACTGCAACCCTTGGCTTCGCCATAGTTTTGCTAACTCTAAGCCTGACATACCAGGCAAATCGATGTCGCAGAACACAATATCAAATCCATGAATGGCAGTTTGAGAGAGTGCTTCAAGCGCATTTTTTGTGCCACTAACTGTATGTCCGTGGTTACTTAGTAATTCGCTAATCACTTGAAGAATGGTTTCATCGTCTTCGACCAATAAAATATGTTTCGATTCTGTACTCAAACTATTTTCTTGTTGGTATATTTCAGGTTCAGCTACTGCATTTTGCACTTGTTGCAAAGGTAAATTAAGCGTGAATGTTGATCCATGGCCAGGCTCGCTGGATAACTCAATATCGCCTGCCATTAATAGCGCCAGCTCTTTACTAATAGCTAGCCCAAGGCCACTGCCGCCGTATTGCTGCGTCGTTCGAACACCATCAGCTTGCACGAATCGCTGGAATAATTTTTGCTGCTGTTCAAGTTTCATTCCAGGGCCTGAATCAATCACCGAGATCATCAGCCCTTTAGGCCACAGGCGCTGCGCTTTAATAATGACGAAACCAGCGCTGGTGAATTTAATCGCATTGTTGCCCAAATTAAGCAAAATTTGCCGGATGCGGCCTGAGTCGCCTAAATAATGTTGCTGAACATCGGGCTCAATCTGACATTCAAAACGCAAATGTTTACTTACCGCGAGTGGCGATAAAAGCGACTGCACATCTTGCAATACTGCTGGCAAATAAAAAGCTTGATGATCTAACTCAAACTGCCCTGCTTCAATTTTTGAAAGATCTAGTGCATCGTTCATTAATCGCAGTAAATGTTCGCCTGCTTTCTTAATGGCACTGACTTGAGATTTCGGCTTCTCCGGCAACTCACCCGCTAACAAAAGTTCCGCCATGCCAAGCACGCCAGTCATCGGCGTGCGAATTTCATGACCCAGATTAGCCAAGAACTGAGATTTGGCCTCAGAGCCTTTCAGCAGTAATTGCTGCTCTTGTATTTCAAGCTGCTGTTGATGCTTTCGTTTCAGACGTCTGCGATTGCTATACAGTGCAAACCAAATCAGCGACAACAGCACGAATACATAGCAAAGATACGCCCACCATGTTCTCCACAATGGTGGCAGAACCTTAATATTTAACATCACAGGCTTAGACCAAAGCGCTTCAGCACTGGATGCAATAAGCTCAAGGCGGTAATCTCCATAAGGCAGTTTAGAGAATACCCGCTTTCCACTTAAACCCATTTCAACCCAATCGGGGTCGTAGCCTGACAAACGCGAACGGTATCGATGCGCATTGACATCATCAAAATTAAGTAAAATGGCTTCTATGGTCAAATCGCGATCTTCTGGCTTAAGCACAATAGTATTAGCTCTATTTAAGAACAGTTGATCTTCATTGCGCCTAACGCTTATTTGCTCAATGACTAATCGCAGCGGCACCGGCATAGCCAACATTTCACTGGGGTTAAAGCCAACCACACCACCTTTACTCAGCGCAAATGCATGGCCATTTCTGCCAATGTACGGCGCTTGCATATCAAACTCTTGGCTTACCAATCCGTCGTTAATACCAAACACACGAACGCGACCAAGGATTGGGTCATAGCGCATCAAACCACGTGAACTGCTTAGCCAAAGCGCACCGGATGCGTCGCTTGCAATACCGCTGACTTCAACGGCTGGCAAACCTTCATCGCCGGTGACTGTGCGAATTTTATTTAGCGACCCAGAGTGCCATTGGAATGCGTCAAGCGCCCCTAAAAGGCCAAGCCATAGAGTTTGCGGTGCAACAAAATGGGCACTGAACACGCGCCCATTAGGCGAACCAAGCACGTGAATAAACTGATTTTTCGCTGGGCTCCAACGCAACACACCTTCCCCGCCCACCAACCATACATTTTTGTCTGGGCCAATAAACAATTGTTCAGGATCCGGAAATTTAAGCCCTTGATTAGTTTTAGGCGTTATCGAATGCACCACCTGTCCATCGGGCTTGCGCGCCTGTATGCCTCCGCCATAAAATGTAATCCAAATTAAGCCATCCGGCGTTTGCAGTATATGCTTGGCAGGCCCTAGCAAGCTCGGATTCTCAGTTGATTGTGTATTCCATACCTCTGCAACAACAGCGCCTTGTTTAACGCGCATCAACTCAGCGCGTGAGCCAATCCAAAGCTGACCACTTGCATCTAGCAGAACCGAACTAAGATCTTTAGGTTGATCGTCGGGTGATTGATAAGCAATGTGTTTAAGTACTTGGGTTTGTGGCCAAAAACGATCAACAGAGCCTTGCCGGCTAACAAATAACACGCTGTCATCGTTAAGTGCTTGGTAATTGCTGGGGATTTTATTGCGCAAGCCTAGCGCGCTTTCTGTTGCTAAATAGGTTTTAAAAAATCGCCAAGATTCGGGTTGCCGAAGCAGGCCTTGCTCGCTACCAAACCAAAAGCCGCCATCTCTGTCTTGAAAGGCAGTTATAAAAATGGTATCTGGATTAAATATTTCTATCTGATTATTTTGTAATCGATACAAGCCGCGGCTTGATACAAACCAACGCGCGCCATTGCTCTCTGACAAAGCCGCCATGATATTGGCATTACTCAATTGACTGGCCCAAGCAGGAATATCCACTAGCCCATTGGGGCTGACTCGATTAAGGCCAGATTGTGTACCTAGCCACATACCCAGCTCTGCATCTGGCATCAAACTAATCACCACTTTGGAGCTGAGCAAATCGTTATTAAAGGCAATGAAATGCTCATCTTGCCATTTTACAAGACCTGAACTGGTTGCAATCCACAGCACGCCTTTTGCATCATGAGCTAAAGACAATACATTTTCATCAGGCAGGCCGAGCTTGCCAACTTGTGGCAGAAAATGCTGTACCACACCATTGGGCTTTAATCTAAACAGGCCTTTGCCATAAGTGCCAAACCAAACCGAGCCCTGCGCATCGGATGCCATGGCCCAGATATCAAGCGCCGAGCCTTGTGTTTTTGGCAATAATGGCTGAGCAATAAATATGCCATTATCTGGGTTTAGTTGCAAAAGCCCATAGCCCTCAACGCCTACCCATATTCTATTATTAGTATCAACATGCACCATTTGCACAGAATTACTGGGCAGTGATTGTTGATCGCCAGGTATATGCCGAAATACCTTGAAATTTACGCCATCAAAGCGCGCTAATCCATCTTTGGTGCCAATCCAAATATAGCCTTGTTTATCTTGCGCTATAGAAAATATCAGTTGATTTGGCAAGCCATCTTTGATATCAAGCTGGCGAAATTGCGACTGCCCAACAATTGGCGCTTGTGCCATGGCCAGTATCGCGTAGAAGAAAATCAATAACCCTGCAAAGCAACGACGCATCATAGCCTTCCCTAGTATTCAATAAAATACTGCCCCCAAATGCATCATAATGCATTTTCAGGTTTATGCTTGTTTTGTTGCAGTACTGGAATAATGAATTCGCATTACAGCGCGGCAAGCGCTGTGTAAACAGTCTATGATGAGTATGCAATAAGGAGTTCAATATGCTTAAAAACCACGCTTACAATTTGCTGATGGCAATACTGATTGTATTGCCACTCAAGGCGCTTTCAGCGCAGCAAAGCTACACCATTGACCCGATTCATACTCGGGTTATTTTCCGTGTTATGCACGCTGATTTTTCGCCCAGTATTGGCACCGTTTCACAACCGACTGGGATGATATGGTTCGATGAAAAAAATCTTAGCAACTCACGTGTTGTGGTAGAAATTCCCATTATCCGCCTTGATATGGGCGATAAACAATGGACCGAAAAAGTGACATCTAGCCTGCTCAAGATTGACAAATTTCCAATTGCCACTTTCACATCAACTTCGGTGCGTGTTGTCTCTGAAAACTTACTGGAAGTTGATGGCGAACTCAGCGTGGCTGGCAAAAGTGCAGCCATCACCTTTATAACTACTATCAATGCAAACAAACGCCACCCACTAACGCTCAAAAAAACATTAGGCATGCAAGCATTCGGCAATATTAGCCGCAAAGCATTAGGTATAGATGCTTGGCCGAGTGTAATAGGCGATAGAGTGCATCTTGATTTGGCAATAGAAGCTACATTGTCACCTCATCAACAAGCAAGCAAAGAACCATGATAAGCAACAGCGCTGAGCGTTGGGGTTGGGTTAGTATTAGTCTGCACTGGATAACGGCAGCATTGATTATCAGCCTTGCCATTGTTGGGCTAATTATGTCGGAATTACCCACCTCAGCATTTAAGATGCAGGTTTTTGCCGTGCATAAAAGTTTTGGCATTACTGTACTTGCATTAACTATGCTCCGCTTGGCATGGCGCTTATTTGCAGGCACACCAAAAGACATTCCTGGCACCCGCCTGCAAACACTGGCAGCTAAAATAGTACACGGCGTCATGTATGGCGTTCTATTCGCCATGCCGCTCAGTGGTTGGCTATACAACTCAGCATCTGGGTTCCCACTGCGTTGGTTTGGTGTTATCAGTTTGCCGAAATTATTCACCGGCTTTAATCCTTCCATTAAAGCCTTTGCACTCAACATGCATGAAAGTTTATTTTATGTTTTGGCTGGCTTGTTGTTGGTGCATGCCAGTGCAGCGCTCTACCATCATTATATAGTTCGCGACAACACACTCAAACGCATGTTAGGGAAAACCGTATGAAACGAGTAACTATTCTATCTGTACTATGCGTCATGATTTTTTGTGCAAGCCCTGTTGTGGCTGAAGACTGGCAAATGGCGAAAGGTTCAAATTTATCTTTTAGTTCCAGTTTTCAGGGCGACGCATTCAGTGGCAGTTTCACAAAATTTACACCACAGATTCGCTTCAATCCAAAAAATCTAGAACAAAGCCGTTTTGATGTTGTTATCTACTTGGCGAGCGCCAATACTCAAAACATTGAACGCGATGACACCTTAAAAACAGCGGACTTCTTTGATGTGACAAAAACAGCCACCGCACGTTTCACAGCAACGCAATTTCAGGCGCTTGGCAACAGAAAGTATTTAGCAAAAGGCCAGCTAAGCTTGCGCGGCATTAGTAAGCCGGTTAATTTAAAGTTTACTTGGCAGCAAAATAAAAGCGCTGTATTAATTGGCGAAGCGGCCATTAATCGCTTAGATTTCAATGTTGGCATTGGCGATTGGAAAGACATTAGCTTGTTGCCAAATACGGTGAAAATTAGCACAAAACTCGTGCTTATCCGAAAAGTACCAGCCAAGCCTTAATTTGCTCAGCATTGAATGGCCAATACAATTCACGACGGCCATTGCGCAATACTGGAACGCGCTCGCCATATTGCCTTTCAAGTGTTGCGTCGCCATCAATAAACAGCGATTCGAATTCTCTCACGCCGGCCTGATGCAGCACTTCCCACGCCTCGTCGCAAAGCGCACAATCGTCTCGTTGAATTAAAGTAAGCATTTTGGTGTCGAATTTGGCATTATAGTGACAAGATTCTAGCCTATGGGCAACATATTATGGCAGTCAGCACATTCGATTTGTTTAAAATCGGCATTGGTCCATCATCTTCACATACCGTTGGGCCTATGCGCGCTGCCGCTCGCTTCGTGCAACGCTGGCTGGTGCAAGCTGAGAATATTGAGGCTTGTGTGCGCATCAAAGCTGAATTATTTGGCTCTTTAGCACTGACTGGCAAAGGCCATGGTTCCAATAAAGCGATATTGCTTGGCTTACAAGGACAATGGCCACATTTGATTAACCCAGACCATATTGAGCCGATGCTAGCTAAAATTCGAAAAGAAAAATCATTATATCTATCGCCAACAAAATGCATTAGCTTCGATGAAAAAACTGATTTAATGTTCAACAAACGTCAGAAACTGCCGTTCCACAGCAATGGCATGCGCTTCACCGCCTTTGATGCAAACGGCACAGAACTATGTTCGCGCGAATATTATTCGGTTGGTGGTGGCTTTGTGGTTAATCAAGATGAAGCCGCTCAAGACCGCATAACCGCTGACACAACTGTTCTGCCCTACCCATTTCACAGCGGCGCTGAGTTGATTGCGCAATGTGAAAAAAACGCTATTAGCATTGCTGAATTAATGTGGGCCAATGAGCGAGTATGGCGCACTGACGCTGAAATTAATGCTGAATTAGACGCCATTTGGCTGGCCATGCAGAATTGTTTAGCGCGCGGCACAAGAAATACTGGCGTGCTTCCAGGCGGTTTAAAAGTAGCGCGTCGTGCGCCATTGATGATGCAGGAACTATTATCGCGCCCTGAAGCCGGCTTAAAAGACCCACTCACGGTGCTCGATTGGGTCAATCTGTATGCATTAGCTGTGAATGAAGAAAATGCCGCGGGCGGCTCAGTGGTAACCGCGCCAACCAATGGCGCTGCCGGTATTATTCCTGCGGTGTTGCATTATTACGATCGATTTTGCCCAAACTCTAGCCGCAAAGGTGTGAATGATTTCCTGCTAACCGCTGCTGCTATTGGCATCTTGTATAAAGAAAATGCCTCTATTTCTGGCGCCGAAGTCGGTTGCCAAGGTGAAGTGGGCGTAGCCTGCTCAATGGCTGCCGGTGGCTTAACCGCGTGTTTAGGTGGAAGCCTTGGGCAGATTGAGAACGCTGCAGAAATCGGCATGGAACACAACCTCGGCTTAACCTGCGACCCAATTGGCGGACTAGTTCAAATTCCATGCATTGAACGCAATGCTATGGGTTCGGTTAAAGCCATCAATGCCAGCCGCATGGCGATGCGCGGTGATGGCAAGCATCGTGTGTCATTAGATAAAGTGATTAAAACCATGCGTGATACCGGCCGTGATATGGCCGAAAAATACAAAGAAACATCTCGTGGCGGTTTAGCGGTAAATGTGATTGAATGTTAAGGTAATCCTCATAGCTAAATTGCGTCTAATGGGTGCAAAATATGAATGCAATGCTAGATAGTTTAAATTTGAAGCGCCTACTAGCGTTCACTGGCTTATATCTTTTTTTTAGCTTTTTAGCGGTTACATTTATTCATACACCTGGCCAAGTTACCCTATTCTGGCCAGCATCTGGCGTTGCCTTTGTCTTTCTAGTGCGTTACGGCCTGATATGGAGTGTGCCACTAGCCGTGACATTGTGGTTAATGCACTGGCTAATAGATCCAGTCACTCCGCTTTTTTTATTGTTCTCAATCTCCAGCAATGTGATTGGCGCTTTGCTCGCTGCAATGTATGTACGTTCAAATAATAGTGTACGCCCCTATAAAACAAGCAGCTTCCTTTCCTTGCGTAGCGGCTTCATTTCGCTCCGAGCCGCTATATTAATGTCACTTGTGTCCGGGTTAATTGGCGTATTAGGACTAAGCATTTCTGGCATAGCTAATGTAAACGACTTCTGGCTTGGCGTTGCCAAATGGACGATGGGTAATTTGCTCGGTATTATTTGTACTGCACCAAGTCTATTTCTAATTACGGCGCCCATCTCGCAAAACCCAGACAGGCCCATCGATACTGACTACGCTGCGATTAATGGCAAACTAGTTTGGAGCTTTTTGTTAGTTATCTCTTTTATTTTTATTTTTTTGGGTGGCGCAAGCAAAAGCCCATATTCACTTGGATTAACCGGCCTGCCAATTGCACTGCTGGTGTGGAGTGCCATGCGCTTTCAACCAATATGGACAGTAGTTGGGATTACCCTAACTATTCTTGTGATTACCACGATGACTGGTTTGGGGCTAGCAGGCTTTACGCAACCTAAAGAACTCATCGATGTTATTTTTCTACTCAGTTTTTTATGTCTAATTTCTATTTTTCCCATTATTCTGCTAGCAAGCAACCACGAGAACAGAGTCGCCACACGGAATATTATCCGACGCGCAACTACAGACCTTGAAACCGGCTTACCCAATCGCATCGCATTTGAAGATGTAACTCGGCAGATGCTGAAGAGCTTCGGGCCTGCACAAACACTGGCCTATTTAGATTTCGACCATTTCACTGTAGTCAACGATACTGCAAGCCATAAAGCTGGCGATGAGCTTATTAAGGGCGTTGCATCAATGCTGGCAGCAAGCCTTTATCCAAGCGATAAAATTTTCCGTATTGGTGGCGATGAATTCGCTTTACTCTTCGCATGTGAAGGCGCCGAAGCAGAACTACGTGCAAAACGCGCAATAAACGCGATTGAATCATTTAAAACCGGCTGGAATAACCAGATTCTATCAACGACTGCAAGCATTGGCTTAGTCACTTTAACTCCTGGGCTTGGTGATTTCGCACAATTGCTATCACAAGCCGATGCGGCATGCTTCACCGCAAAAGAATTGGGCGGCAACCGCATATGTTTGTCCGACCAGCACAGTGATGAATTACAACATCAAACTGAAGCGATGCATTCCGCAGTACTAATAAGAACAGCACTTGAGCAGAATTGTTTTGAATTAGACTGCCAAGATATTCTTTCGCTTTCTAATGCGCCTGAACATGGCCGAAATTTTGAAGTATTGCTCCGATTACGCCACCCACAAACCGGCGAACTGTTAAACCCGAAATCATTTATTCCCGCCGCAGAGCGTTTCCATCTGGGTGTTAAAATTGACCGCCATGTCATCAATTTATTACTTGAGTGGATGGAATTGCATCCTGTGCAAGCGGCATTGGTTCAAACGTGCTCCATTAATCTTTCCGCGTCGTCAATGGAAGATGAAAGTTTTTTCACCTTCCTACGCAACAAATTAAGTGCATCAAGCTTTCCAGCGTATAAAATTATATTTGAAATCACTGAAACTTACGCTATGCATGATTTATCAAGGGCGCAAGCATTGATTAAACATATTCGCCTTATTGGTTGCCGCTTTGCATTGGATGATTTTGGCACCGGCTTTTGCTCATTCAATTACCTGCAAAACCTTGATGTGGATATATTCAAAATTGATGGCAGTTTTGTGCGCAATTTGGATAGCTCCGAGCTTTCCAAAGCGATAATCCGTTCAATTACTGACATTGCCCATGTCTTGAACAAAACCACCACCGCTGAACATTGCGAGTCGCCGCAGATTCTTGAATTATTGCGTGAATTGGGCGTTGATCAAGCACAAGGTTTTGGCATTCATAAACCTGAATCCATTGCAGATTATTTTTCACTGAAGGCATAATGCGCGCGCTATTATTATTTCTATTCAGCCTATTGCACATAACCAATGCGCACGCGCAAACCGAACTTGTTGTTAATCGTTTAAGCATGGAAAACACGGTTAGCATACAAACGCAATTGTTCGGCCCCGTGCAAGTACAACTTAAAGACAGTAAAACCGGTGAGCTTTTGTTTGAATCAGTACTTAATGGCCCAGGCGTTTTTCAAGCACACAACCTACCTCCGAAAAGCGTGAGTCAGTTAGTGTTGACAAGTATTCCTGGAAGCCCGTCAGTTGCAAGCCCGTTTATCTATCAAATGCCGTTCAGTGCTAATGCGCAATGGACAATCAGCCAAGGCTTCTTCGGCCAAGCGAGCCACAACGATTCGCTCAGTGAATATGCCGTTGATTTTGATATTCCGATGGGTACACCGGTGCATGCGGCACGTACCGGTATTGTGATGGAGGTGATTGACCAATATCCTGATACCGGCGGAGTTCGCAAATCAGATGTGGAGCATGCCAATGTCATTCGCATCTTGCACGAAGATGGCAGCATGGCGGTTTATGGGCATTTGATGCAAGACAGTGCGGTTGTTACTCCTGGTTTATGGCTTGTGGGCGGCACGGTAATCGCCCAAAGCGGCAATAGCGGCTTCACCCGCGGCCCACACTTGCACTTCGCCATACAACTTAATAGCGGCATGCAGCTCAACAGCATTCCATTTCAAATGCGAAGTGCGAACGGCTTGCTGGATTTCGAGTTGGGCTTATAAACGCATCTACTTGACCAAATCGAACGATTCGATTAAAATGAACGAAACCTTCCGGAGGTCAACATGCACACCTTTACCGCCAATCAAGCCAAAACCCGCTTCGGGGAGTTTCTCGATTGCGCGCAACGCGAGCCAGTACGCGTAATGAAACACGAGCGCGTGGTGGGTGTGATGGTGAGCGCTCAGGATTATGAGGCAATGCGTGCGTTTTACGCTAACCGGCTGCGTCATAATTTGCAATCTAGCGCTCAAGCCGCTTCTGAAAATGGCCTAACGGAAGAAAAACTGGCCGCACTTTTAGCCGATGAAAGCTGAGCTAAGCGCTGCCTATTCGCGCGTCGTGCTCGATACCAATGTATTGCTTTCTGCAGTATTGTCGCCTAACGGCATTCCATCAGAGCTGGTTGATTGGATTTTACGCGAAGGCGCATTGCTGTTTTCAGAGGAAAGCTTTGCCGAACTCGAAACACGGCTTTGGAAACCTAAGTTTGACCGCTATTTATCCATTGAACGCCGAAAGCAATTACTGCACGACTTTAATGCCTCTGCTATATGGATAAGCATTCCCGCTACATTGAATACGCAATTTTTTAGTCGCGATATAAACGATGATGTCTTTATACGAACTGCTATGGCGGCTGATGCCACGCGCCTGATTAGCGGTGACGAGGATTTGTTGGTACAGCACCCTGTCGGAAAATTGCATATTATTAGCCCAAGAATGGCGTGGAATGAGCTAACGGCTTAAGCCCGGTTAAGGCCAAAATGCTATAATTTGCGCTCTGTAATCAGCCCTTGCGCATTATGACCTCTGAACACACACAGCAAACGGCTCGTCGCCGCACATTTGCCATTGTCTCGCATCCCGATGCGGGCAAAACCACCTTAACTGAAAAGCTTCTGTTATTCGGCGGTGCTATTCAGATGGCAGGCTCGGTGAAGTCGCGCAAAGCAGCGCGTCACGCCACCTCAGATTGGATGGCACTGGAAAAAGAACGCGGTATTTCGGTTACTTCTTCAGTGATGCAATTTCCGTATGAAGGTTGCATTATCAATTTGCTCGACACACCCGGCCATGCCGATTTCTCGGAAGATACTTATCGCGTATTAACCGCGGTCGATTCCGCACTGATGGTTATTGACTGTGCCAAAGGCGTGGAAGAGCGCACCATTAAGTTGATGGAAGTGTGCCGGCTTCGCGATACGCCAATCATGACCTTTATCAATAAGCTTGACCGCGAAGGCCGCTCGCCGATTGAATTGCTCGATGAAGTGGAATCAGTGCTTGGTATTCAATGCGCGCCAGTGATTTGGCCTATTGGCATGGGCAGCCGTTTGAAAGGCGTGGTGCATTTACTGACTGGCGAAGTGCATTTATTCGAGCAAGGTCGAAACTTTACTCGCCAAGATTCGAGCATTTTTAATTCACTTGATGACGCTGGATTGCTTGAGCGCATTGGCGCACCCATGTTGGCCGAACTACGCGAAGAACTCGAATTGGTTGAAGGCGCATCGCACTCATTCGATTTACAGAAATATCTTGCTGGCCAACAAACACCGGTATTTTTTGGCTCGGCGGTCAATAACTTCGGCGTGCAATTGCTACTCGACTTTTTCGTTGAACATGCTCCAGCGCCAAAACCACGTGCTAGCACCGTGCGTAATGTGTCGCCTGAAGAGCAGGCATTTTCAGGTTTCGTGTTTAAAATCCAAGCCAATATGGATCCACAGCACCGCGATCGTGTGGCATTCTTTCGGGTTTGCTCTGGCCGTTTCGATGCGGGTATGAAAGCCTTTCATGTGCGTACTGGCAAAGAAGCCAAACTCGCCAACGCCTTAACCTTTATGGCCTCCGACCGCGAACACGTGGAAACTGCCTATCCAGGCGATGTGATTGGTTTGCATAATCACGGCACCATTTCGATTGGCGATACCTTTACCCAAGGCGAAGTATTGAGTTTCACAGGCATTCCAAATTTCGCACCAGAATTGTTTCGCCGCGCCCGTTTGCGCGACCCGCTTAAACTTAAACAATTGCAAAAAGGCTTGGCACAACTTTCTGAAGAAGGCGCAACCCAATACTTCCGGCCGCTGATGTCAAACGACATGATTTTAGGCGCCGTGGGCACCTTGCAGTTTGAAGTAGTGGCGTATCGCTTGAAGGACGAATATTCTGTGGATGCCAGCTTCGAGCCTATTGCGATTAGTACTGCGCGCTGGGTGCGCTGTAAAGATGCCAAGAAACTGGAAGAATTTCGTGAAAAAGCCGCGCAGAACTTGGCGGTGGATGCTGCAGGCGAATTGGTATACATTGCGCCAACACGCGTTAATCTGCAATTAATCACCGAGCGTTGGCCAGACATTCAATTCTTGGCAACTCGTGAACATGCCCACACTATCGCCATTGATTGAGTAAACACTCAAACAAACCCACTTATGATGACCTATGCAGCCTGATTACCACCGCGCCGAATATTTCAACGCCTTAACCCATGGCTTGGGCGCTTTGCTGAGCTTAATTGGCGGCGTTACACTGATTACCATGGCATCGCTGTGGGGTAATAGTTGGCAGATTATAAGCGCGATTGTATTCAGCTTGTCGTTAATAGGTTTGTATACCTCATCGACTTTGTATCATTCTTCGCACGAACCAAAAACCAAAGGACGCTTGCAAGTTCTTGATCACTGCATGATTTACGTCTTAATTGCAGGTAGCTATACGCCGTTTACCTTAATTGCGATGCGTGAGGACGGCGGTTGGTGGATATTCGGCATCAGTTGGGTCTTGGCCTTGGCTGGCATCATCTTCAAATTATTTTTCACTGGCCGCTTCGAACTAGTCTCTACTTTAATTTACTTAGGCATGGGCTGGATGGTGTTGTTTGCGGCTGGCCCCATGCTACGCAATGTCGGCACCGCTGAATTAGTGTGGTTAGGCATTGGCGGATTTTTTTACAGCTTCGGCACCATATTCTATTTAATGGAACGCATCAGGCACAATCACGCTATTTGGCACGGCTTTGTGTTGGCTGGAAGTACCAGCCATTTCGTGGCAATCAGCTATTTGGTGTTGTAAGCATTAACCTGCAATGTAGCTTTGCAGTTGCTTAATTTCTATCTGCTGCTGTTCAATCACAGCTTTCACTAAATCACCAATAGATATTAACCCCACAACTTGCTCACCTTCAAGCACAGGCAAATGGCGAATTTTATGCTCGGTCATCAGCGTCATGCAATGGGTCACGGTATCTGTTGGCTTAACCGTTAATACTGGACTGCTCATAATTTCTGCGATGGCTGTATCACCCGATGATCGGCCAAGTAAAATGACTTTTCGAGCATAATCACGCTCAGTAACAATGCCCTGTAATTGCCCATCTTCCATGATCAGCACTGAACCGATTCGCTGTTCTGCCATCATCCGAATGGCATCTAATACAGAGGCATTGGCAGGCAAGCAAACCACTTGTTTAGATTTTTCGTGTAGCAACGCTGTCACATTTTTCATGGCGCATCTCCTTGCTGGCAGAGTCTTAGTGTAGCGCTGATTGCCTTGAATGCATAATCACTTTGTGCAACATTTATTAAGATAGCCAGGGCCACCCAATCGGCGAATTTGGCGTTCAATAGCACGCGTTCTGCGTTGCATATACGGGCCAGGTTTACTTGCACTGTAGCTTTTAGGGTTCGGCAATACAGCTGCTAAACGCGCTGCTTCAGTGCGGCTTAAGTTGTTTGCCGGTTTACTAAAAAAGCGCTTAGATGCGGCTTCAGCACCATACACGCCATCGCCAAACTCCACCACGTTGACATACACTTCAAGAATGCGCCGTTTCGACCACAAAGTTTCAATCCAAAAGGTGTACCAGGCTTCCAAGCCTTTGCGCAGATAGCTGCGGCCACTCCATAAAAATAGATTCTTTGCTAATTGCTGGCTAATCGTGCTGCCACCACGAACTTTTTTGCCGCGAGCATTGCTTTCATAGGCTTTTTGCATGGACTCAAAATCAAAGCCGTTATGCACTGGAAAAAGTTGGTCTTCAGAAGCCACCACGGCTATAGGAAGTTGGCTTGAGATTTTATCTAAATCACGCCAATGATACGCCATGCCAAAGTGCCAATCGCCATGCATCCAAGCCGAAACTTGCCTGGTAGCCATGAAACTGCTGGCCACTGGATCAAGCCATTTCAGTAATAACACTTGCCCAATACTGCTTAAGCAAAACCACAAGGGTAACCAAAAAAATAGACGCTTCAGCCACTTTCGTGCAGACTTGGATTTAGTCAAAAAAGTCACTCCCAGAAAAGTCGCGTAAAATGTATGCCTAGTTTAACCAAATGTCACGATGAAGAGGATGCCATGAATCAGGATAACGACAGTTTGACCCGCTTCATGCTCGATGGCGCAAATGTGCGCGGAGCCTTGGTGAAGCTCACTCGCACGTGGCAAACCATTAGCAGCAGAATTGAATACCCAGCGGCTGTGGCTGATTATCTGGGCCAAAGCGCGGCAGCATCGGCTTTGTTTATCTCCTCGTTAAAAATTGATGGTCGATTATCCATTCAAATGCGCGGCACTGGCGCAATAAAAACATTATTTGTAGAGTGCAGCACCGATGGCACACTACGCGGTTTATCCATCTTTGAACCACCGGTTCCAGCGCACATTCCTTTAAGCGATTTTGGCGCAGACTCAATAATGGCCATTACTATTGAACGCAACACCGTGCCCGAATTGGAACCGCAGCGTTATCAGGGTTTGGTTAGCTTTCAGGCCGAAACGCTGTCGGCTGCATTTGAGCAGTATTTCAAGCAATCCGAACAATTGCCAACCCGCATCATTTTGTTTTCTAATGCACAGCAAGCTGTTGGGCTGTTAATCCAGCAAATGCCTGAACAAGATAGGCCAGCCGACGATTGGAGCCGCATCCAAATGCTGTTCGATACGGTTCGCGCCGAGGAATTATTCGCGCTTGAGCCCAACGAATTGCTGTATCGGCTTTTTCATGAGGAATCGGTTCGTGTACAAGACAGCTTGGCGCTCAGCTTCGCGTGCTCGTGTTCGCGAGAACGAGTGGAAACCGCGCTTATTTCATTAGGCTTCGATGAAATGCAGCAAACCTTATTGGAAAATGAGGATATTACGGTACACTGCGATTTCTGCGGCCAAGCGTACCAGTTCAGCCAGGAACAAGGACTATCGCTTTTTTGGCCAAAATCATCAGCACTCATAAGTCCTAGCCTGCATTAGTCGTGTAATCTGGCCTCAGTTTGAACTTCTTGACTATGATGCTGTCCAAGTTCAAGCTGACACAATGGATGCCATGAAACTCAAAACACTCGCCATGCTTACTTCTGCCCTTTTATTCGGGACAATGGCGACTGCTCAAAATTCGACCCAGCAAATGCTGAAGAGCAACACAACGCCAACTGTGATTCCAATCTGGAATGTGCACAGCGGCCAAATTGAAGCACTTTTAGTATTAGAGAACAATCCGCAGGTTGCAAGAGCATGGGTTAAAGCGGCAAAAAATTCCACCGTTATTTGGCCAAATCAAAAAACCAGCGGCGTAAATTTTGATAATGGCATGGCCATATTCTGCGCTGGTCAAACCAATAGTTTTAATCAGCTTGGGGTATTGGGAGACTGTGCTATCGGCAAGAAGTCTTCGCAATATCCGGCAATTAACAGCCCAAGCCTAGAGACCAAAACCTTGCTGCAACGTCATGCTAAATCTGTAGAACAAAATATTTTGTCTACCCTATCACCCAAAGATCGCAAACTTTTAGCCACCGAATTCGACGCTCCTAATAACTCGGTTATTAAGACATTGAATATATCGCCCAGTAAAGCAACTGATGGCTGGGTATCTATCAATGGCAATTTAATGCGTGGCAAACTTATTCCTGCTTCGCAATTTCCCAAGGGCATCCCCACCGAGTGGGATAAAAAAACTTTTGATATGCCTGAACGACAAAAATCGATTTCGGGTGAAGTGGTAGGCAATGTGGTGCAAATCCCAGGCCAAGACTCCAACACACAATCGATTGGTGCCGGGGTTAAATGGAAAACGCCGTGGAAGGGTAACGTGTCGTTGGGCGCCGAAAGTATACTAAGCCAAGGCAGATCAACCAACTCAAGCAGCACACAAGCACCCATCACCGATCAACGCATTGATGGCGTAACCCCGTATGTGCGGGTTGAGATTGATTTGTAAGAATCCCCCTAAATCCCCCTTTCAAGAAAGGGTGACTTTTATACCTTACACCTCCCAAATATCCCCCTAAATCCTCCTTTCAAGAAAGGGGGACTTTCATACTTAACTCCTCCCTTCTTCAGAAGGGAGGTTGGGAGGGATGTAAACTGGGAGGAATGCACCAAACAAAAAACCGCCGACATTAAGCCGGCGGTTAAGTGTAGCAAGTACTGAAACTTTATTAGAAATCTTGACGGTAGCTCATGTACCAGTAAGCGCCACCTGGTAAGTCGTATGCAGCGTCAAAGCTGTGTGCAAAGGTGTTGTACAAGATTGGCGGTTCTTTGCCAAACAAGTTGCGAGCACCCATGGATACTTGTGCATCCCATGGCGCTTTCCAGCCTAAGTTCAAGTCATGGACAGCATAAGAACCGGTGTGGCTCCGGCCATCATCATAACCAGAACAGTTGGTGTATAAATCACCTAAGAAGCCGCAGAAATCTTCCGAAATGTCAGACATATAGCGTGTTGTCCAACGAACAGAGTAATCGCCTTTGTTCCAATCAACATTAGCTACTGAGCGGTATTCAAAGTTTGGCGATCCATCGTACGTTCCAATGGAGTCAGCAAACACACCGGTAGCGCTACCACGAGTTTCACGATTTTGTGTCCAAGAGGTGTCTAAAGCAAAGCGGAAGTTACCCCAATCGCCTGCATCCCAACGATACACGGCACCTAAATCGATACCGGATGAACGGAATTCAGCAAGGTTTACGCGAGCTGTACGAACAGTGGCAACAGTACCCGAAGCAGTACGATCAACTTTGGTGCAGAAGAATGGATCAGCCACAAAACCACTGGTGCCTAAGCAACGAGCCATAATATTGCCCGCAGATAAGGTTGACTGCACATCAGTCAGGTTGATTTCCCAATAATCGACAGTGATATCAAGACCTTCAGCAAAGCTTGGGCTATACACAAAACCGTAGGTTAAGTTATCGCCAAACTCTGGCTTCAAAGTTGGATCGCCACCGTTGAGGGTACGAAGCTGGCTGTTGTCTTGCACTACACCAAAGCCCGAAGGACCAGTCAAACCAGCAGCTGTACAAATTGCTGCATTGGCTGCAACGAAGTAAGCCGTACCACCACCACCTAATACGTTAGAACGGCAAGGATCATTTGTTGATGGGAAGCTTTCACCACCACCACCGTATAGATCGAATGCTGATGGAGCACGGAAGCTCTCGCCATACGATGCGCGGATTAAGAGATCGTTAAATGGTTTCCATTTCAAGCCATACATAGCATTGGTTGGTGAGCCTGGATCGGCAACTACAGTATCCAAACCAACTTGACCAACAGCACTGTAATCGGATTTACGTACCGCAGCACGCAGTTCCAATTCTTTAGCCAAGAATACGTCTTTCAGCAAAGGAACAGTGATTTCAGCGAAATATTCAGTGACTTCAGTTAAACCCTTAGTAGGCTCACTGAAGTTATCCGATGAACCGCCCGAGGCAACCAAGGTGTCTGGCTGGTTAAAGGCATTATCTTGACGGTATTCAAAACCTACCGCAAAGCTCATCATGCCGGCTGGCAATTCGAAAATATCACCTGTGATGCTACCGTTGTAGTTCAAGGTTGTATTGCCAGCTGTTGACACTTGCGTATAGCTTACGTAGTTAATCATTTGCTGAACTTCGTCAGCAGTAATTACACGCGTAGCTGATGCGCCTGCGGCACCTGGTGTTGTTGAACCAAGAACTTTGGTACCTAAACCAAGCGTAGGGCCACCAAAGATGTTGTATGGCATACAGCCACGGATTCGAGTAGCGTACGATGCACCGCAATAGAAGGTGTCAGAAGTTGCGTCATAACCGCCCGCACCTAAAGCACTTTTCAAGTTGAACAAGTTGATGTAGCCAGTACCTTTTTTGTCGTATTGACCGTCATTACGTGCAGCCGATAAATCCCAAGAGAAGTAACGGTCACCAAGCTCAAAGCTGCCTTCCAAACCTACCTGAAGGGCGAGGATGTCGTAATCGTACGATGGGTTACGTGGACCCACTGCAACGTTGCGGAAAAAGCCTCGGTTAATGGCACCAAAGCCTGGGTTGAAGGCTTGATTGGAAGCGATACCAAATGCCCACTGCGGACCAGCACCACCGCTTACATCGAATGTTGCAGGAACTTCAGCCAATTGCTGGTTTGAATAGCGTTTGGTGTAGTTAGCGCGAACATACGCCGAAATGTTGTCAGTAATGTTGAAACGACCAGCACCGAAGATGTTCAGGCGTTGCGCTGGTTGTTGCAAGTAGTTAATTGGTGAGAAGTTGTAACGTGCCGCATTCGACCAAGGCGAGAAATCGGTGGTTTGCAAACCATCAGCAAAATTGGCATTTGGGTTTAAGGTTTTTTGGCCACTGGATGAGGTAAAGAAACGACCATACGCGCTTGAAGACGAACCATAAGGGCATACGCCGCCGTAGTATTCAAAGCAACCATAATACGGTTCGCGGGAAATTAAGCGATCGCCAGCAAAGATGGCTTCTTGTTCGGAGTAGCTAACACTCAACACACCCGAAGAACGCTCGCCTGCGGCACCAATTGTGATGTCTGCAGATTTTTGTGCGCCATCGCCTTTAGCGGTTTGGCCGTATGAAACGCCAAATTGCGCGCCTTCAAAGTTTTTACGGGTGATGATGTTAACCACACCGGCGATAGCGTCGGAACCATAAATGGCCGATGCGCCGTCTTTCAAGACGTCAATGCGCTCGATGATGGCGACTGGAATGGTTGACAAATCGACAACGCCGTCGATGTCGGTGATCCAACGCTTGCCGTCAACCAAGACCAAGGTACGATCTGAACCCAAGCCACGTAGGGAAATATTCTGCGAACCATCGGAACCGTTGGTTTGTGTGGTGGTGGTGGACAAACCGGAACCATCCGAAGATGTAATGTTATTCAGGATGTCGAACACATTGGTAAGACCCGATTTTTCGATGTCTGCACGTGTTACCACAGCCACTGGCTGAGTAGTTTCAGCGTCAACACGTTTAATACGCGAACCGGTAACTTCTACGCGATCCAAGGTTTTGGCAGCGTCTTTTTCCTGAGCAAAGGCCGAAACCGATGCAATGGAAGAAGCAGCGCCAACAAATAATGCAAATTTAATTGCACCTGCAAGCTTTGATGTATTTGACATAAGAGTCTCTCTCCAAGTATAGAAATTAAGCCTTTTTTGAATTCCATTGAAATAAATATTGGATTCAGGCTTAAAGACTGTAACGCAATTTTTACTTTCTGCCAATAGTTTTTCTGTAATTGTTCCCAACATCCACCTCAATTCAAATATGAATGCAACTATGCATTAATTTTCTGATAAAAAAGTATATTTAACAAATACCTACATACCATTATGGAATATATATAGCGGCGGCTATGCGGGCTTGTTCAGATAAAAAATGTCCTGTGCATTTATCATTTATGTTAATTAATTGTTAATTTGCGCAAAAAATTAACAATGGGATAACATTTTATGTCCCATAAGGCAGAACATTTACCCGTTCACACGAAAGGTTGATTTGCACGCTTTGCTCCTCCCTTTTTAAAAAGGCAGGCTGAGTGGGATGTTTGTATGCCGAATCAATGCACATGAAACAGGCGAACTCAACATTGCTACAAAAACTGGATAAACCCCGTTCGCGTTGATTTTTAATCACGACCAGCTCGGCCTCGCGGCTTTCCAGCCAGTTTTGCCGGTTGTAACGGAACTCATGCAAGTCTTTGCCTTGCAAGTCGGCTTCAAGTTTGCGCAAGCGTCGGTAATCAGTATAACTTTCAATTTCGGTGCGCAAGCTTCGCCAAGAGGCTTCCAGCAAAATGGCGTCATCAAGATGGCCAATCATCGGTGTATTGTGTGGGGTCATCTCTATTGTGATTTTATGATGATGCTTTGCCATTCTAGGCATGATCAACTGAGCCCAAAGCTTGGCTGAGGCCTTTTTTATCCCGCCACGGCCAATCTATATCGCCTAGCGCATGACGGATTTGTGTTATGGCTTGCGACAACACATTCGGCATCAGGCAACGATGGCCCCATACGGCATCCAACAATCCATTTTTAGTAAGCATTTCACCAGAGCGGCCAAGCACGCACAACAGAACTTTGAAGATTTGGGCTCTAACACCTGCGACTGATTTTCACGCATCAATGTGTGTGCATTCACATCAACAATAATATTCCCTAAGCAAAACGTACCAGATGATGTATTTATCTGATTCACCAGCTCAGCCAAAGACAAGCAATACATTGCCATGCAAAAAATATAGTGTCGTACTGAAAATGAAAAATGGCCATAAATCGCTTCACTTTTATTTAGTACACAAGCAACACAGCGCCCCTACTATCGAGTACAACGCATTCGATGCAACACACGCTTAGCAAGACAAAACCGTTGCAAACGTGGATGATAAATTTAGCAAACTTAGCGCTGTATGACAAAGCACATGATTTAAATCATGGGCTGTCAGTAAATTACGGGCTATTAAAATCAGGCTAGCTGTTGCTGTGTTTTATTGAGTTCGTCGAATAATGCTTTCGGCGTGTGTTCGCCATAGGTTTTTAGATACTCAGCAATTTCCTGCAGTTCTTGCTGCCAGCCGGCATTATCAACAGTAAGCAAAGCTTGCAATGCTTCTGCAGAAAGATTCAAGCCGTCGGTATTTAGTTCGCCAGCAGCAGGCAATACACCAATTGCAGTTTGTTGCCCCGCAACTTCGCCGCTCACGCGCTTCAGAATCCACTCCAAGACACGCATGTTATCGCCAAAACCAGGCCACATAAATTTGCCATCAGCGCCTTTGCGGAACCAATTAACATGGAAAATTTTTGGCAAATTACTGCCCGCTGTATTGAACGACAACCAATGTGCGAAATAGTCGCCAAAGTTATAACCAGCGAACGGTTTCATCGCCATTGAATCACGGCGAACAATGCCCACAGCGCCAGTGGCTGCAGCGGTGGTTTCAGAGGCCATACTAGCGCCAACCAATACGCCATGATTCCAATCGCGCGCTTCAAAAACCAAAGGCACTAAAGATTCGCGCCGCCCACCAAACACAATGGCTGAAAGCGGCACACCTTGCGGATCTTCGGCTTCACTGGTGTAGCTTGGGCATTGCTTTGCGGAAACGGTGAAGCGTGAATTCGGGTGCGCAGCTGGGCCATTGGCTGGATCATAAACGCGGCCTTGCCAATCGGTTACCGGCACACCATCTGGCAAGCCTTCCCACCAGGGTTGGTTATCGGCAGTAACCCCAACATTGGTGAAAATCGCGTCTTTATTCAACATCGCCAAAGCATTCGGATTAGTCTTGGCACTGGTGCCTGGTGCCACACCGAAATAGCCGGCTTCCGGGTTAATGGCATACAAACGGCCATCAGCGCCTGGGCGCATCCAGCAAATATCATCGCCGACTGTCCATATTTTCCAGCCATCACGCAAATAGCCTTCGGGTGGAATCAACATCGCCAAATTGGTTTTACCGCAAGCGCTTGGAAAAGCTGCCGCTACGTAATGTGTTTCACCTTTTGGATTTTCAATACCCACAATCAGCATATGCTCTGCCAGCCAGCCTTCATTTCGGGCTTGATGCGAAGCAATACGCAAGGCATGGCATTTTTTGCCCAACAAGGCATTGCCACCATAGCCAGAACCAAAACTTTGAATGCTTAATTGTTCAGGAAAATGCATGATGAAGCGGCGATCGGGGTTTAAATCACCAATGGAATGTACGCCTTTCACAAAATGCCCTTCATGTTCAATACGCGCCAAAGCCTGTGCACCCATACGCGTCATCAAACGCATATTGACAACCACATAAGGGCTGTCGGTGATTTCCACACCGCAACGCGCTAAGGGTGAATCAATCGGGCCCATGCAATATGGCACCACATACAAAGTGCGGCCTTTCATACAATCTTTATACAGCTCCGTCATTTTTGCCATGCCTGCTTCCGGCGCCATCCAATGGTTATTCGGGCCAGCATCCATTTCGTTACTTGTGCACACAAACGTTAAATGCTCAACACGCGCCACATCCGACGGACTAGAGCGATGCAAGAAACAATTTGGATGAGTTTGTGGATTTAAGGCAATTAAATCGCCAGTGATCAGCATTTGTTTGACTAAATCGGTATTTTCTTGCTCAGAACCATCGCACCAATGCACGCTTTCAGCGCCAGTCAGGTTTGCATACGTATGTATCCATGCATTCAATTCAGCTAATTTACTGCCCATAAAACTCTCTCAAAAAATTTAAATAGATAAGGTTGGTGTGTTCAATATATCGAACACGCGATAATATATATTAACCGCTGGAAGGGATTAATGTCTCGGTTAAATGCGCAACATACTGCTCAAATTCATCGTGGTTGAGCTTTGGATGGCCTAATTGCAGATTTAATTGCAAGAAGCCCACATACGAGGCATAGGTTAAACGAGCACGATTTATCGCTTGTTTGCGCGGCAAGCCGGCTTGCCGGAAGCTGGCGGTTAAGTAATCAATGCGGCGTTTTGAAACGCGTTCTAAAAATGGCTTAACTAAGGGGTGATCAATGGCTTTTAGCATTTCACTGTAAATTTTGTGCGCCTTAATTTCACTAGCCACCAGCGTGACTAGGGCTGTTAAGCGCGCTTGCGCATCAGGCAAGGAATCTAACTTTCCGAACACTTGCTCTTGTTCTTGCGACTCCCAAAGCTCCAAAGCGGCCTGAATCAGGGCGTCGCGCGAGGCAAAGTGCCAGTAAAAGCTGCCCTTGGTTACGCCTAAGCGTTTGGCTAGCATTTCAATGGCAATGTTCTGTAAGCCACCTTCTGAAAGCGCGTCAAGTGCGGCTTGTTGCCAATCGGCGGCAGACAAGCGATTTCTTTCTGTAGGTGTTGAAATTAGCAATTCCATAAGCGCCCTAGAATCTCCATACTCATGCGTATTGACAAATGCCATAAAACTGTCAATACTTTAGCGTATGGTGATGCTAAGCGCAAGGAATCATCAGCATGATTTTAACTTTTTCTGGAGAGTGTTATGAGCGTTATTGCCCCCTGGCTCGCTATTGCCATTGTGATTGCCTTCGTGAGCTATCACCGTTATTCATTAGCTTTATTCGCAGCCATGGCAGGCTCGGTATTAGTAGCTTGCGCATTACTTGGCGCATCCATGTTGTCGGTGTATGTTTTGGCGGGGTTGCTAGCCCTGCTGGTTTTGCCATTATTAATCACACCGATTCGCCAGCGCTTTATAACCACGCCTCTGCTTGGTTTCTACACCAAAATTCTGCCGCCACTTTCTGAAACTGAAAAAATTGCGCTTGAAGCCGGCACCGTGGGCTTTGAAGGCGAATTATTTTCTGGCAAACCCGATTGGCAGATACTACTCAGCCAACCAAAACCAACACTTAGCGCGGAAGAACAAGCGTTTCTTGACGGCCCTGTTGAACACGTTTGCGGCATGGTTAATGATTGGGAAACCACCCATGTGCATGCCGATTTGTCACCTGAGGTTTGGGAATATTTGAAAGTAAACCGCTTCTTCGGCATGATTATTCCGAAAGAATTTGGTGGTTTGGGTTTCTCAGCCTTCGCACATTCACGCGTCATTATGAAGCTTGCATCAATTTCGGCCACATTAAGCTCAACCGTTGGCGTGCCAAACTCATTAGGCCCTGGTGAATTGCTTTTGCATTACGGCACCAAAGAACAAAAAGACCACTACCTACCACGCTTAGCCGATGGCCGAGAAATTCCGTGCTTTGGCTTAACTGGCCCAACGGCAGGTTCTGATGCAACCTCTATTCCCGATTACGGCATTGTTTGCAAAGGCGAATGGCAAGGTGCCAATGTGTTGGGCGTTCGGATGAATTTCGAAAAACGCTACATCACCCTAGCACCGGTTGCCACTATTGTTGGTTTAGCATTTCGTTTATACGATCCAGACGGTTTGTTATCTGACCAAAAAGATCGCGGCATCACCTTGGCATTGATTCCACGCAACATCAAAGGCATGTCGATAGGTCGCCGCCACTTTCCGCTTAACTGCGTTTTCCAAAATGGCCCAATCTACGGTAAAGATGTGTTTCTGCCCTTGTCGCAATTAATTGGTGGCGAAGATTATGTGGGCCATGGCTGGCGCATGTTAGTTGAATGCTTATCGATTGGCCGTTCCATTACTCTGCCAGCTACCTCAAGTGGTGCATCTAAGATGGCTGCTGTGGTAACGGGTGCCTATGCACGTATTCGCAAACAGTTTGGCTTATCCATCGGCCGCTTTGAAGGTGTGGAAGAAGCGTTGGCACGTATTGCCGGCAATGCGTATGCGTCCAGTGCGCTTTCGCAATCCACTGCCGCTGCAGTTGACCGTGGCGAAGTTCCTGCAGTACCTTCAGCCATCGCTAAATACCATTGCACCGAGATGGCGCGCGAAGTGGCTAAAGATGCCATGGATATTCATGGCGGTAAAGGCGTGATTTTAGGGCCACGCAATTATTTAGGCCGTGGTTGGCAAGCCGCACCCATTTCCATCACCGTGGAAGGCGCTAATATCATGACCCGCAGTCTGATGATTTTCGGGCAAGGCGCTATTCGTTGCCATCCGTGGGTCTTGAAAGAAATGCAAGCGGCGCAATTAGAAGATCCTGTGCAGCGCTTGAAAGAATTCGATGTCAACTTATTCGGCCATATTGGTTTCGCGTTCTCCAATGCCGTGCGTTCATTATTTATGGGCATCACCAATAGCCGTTTTGGCGCGGCGCCCACCGAAGGCATCACCCAACGCAGTTACCGCAAACTCAATCGCTATTCGGCTAACTTAGCATTAGTAGCTGATACCTCAATGTTGCTTTTAGGAGGAAAACTGAAGTTCAAAGAAAGTTTGTCTGGCCGTTTAGGCGATGTGCTCAGCCAGTTGTATATTGCTAGCGCCATGCTGAAACGTTTTGAAGACGAAGGCCGCCCTGCTTCCGATGCACCGCTGATGGCTTACGCATTCAACGATTGCGTATTTAAAATTGAGCGGGCCTTGTCTGGTGCATTGCGCAATTTCCCAATACGCCCTGCGGCTTGGTTATTGTGGATACTGGTATTTCCATTTGGTCGTCGCGCGCAGGAGCCGTCTGATCGATTAGCTCATCGTGCTGCTGCCATGCTGATGTCGCCGTCAGATGCCCGTGATCGTTTGGGTGAAGGCGTATTCCTAACCCCGTGCGCCAACAACCCCGCTGGCCGAATCAATGCCGCGTTAATTAAGGTGGTATTGGCCGAGCCAGTGGAACGCAAATTCCTAAAAGCCTTAAAAAATGCTGATATCGAAGCATTATCGTTTGCAGAACAATTGGCTGAGGGCGTTCGCGAAGGGTGGATAAGCTTGGATGAAAGCAAACAACTGGAAGAGTTGCGTGAAATCACTTGGGATGCTATTTCCGTAGATGATTTCGATCATTCCGAGTTAATTGCTGCCAGCGCTTTGAAAATACCCGCCGCAGAACGCGCCGCGTAATTATGTAGGGGCACGGCATGCCGTGCCCCTACAAATCTAGGATTTTTATGCCTAAACAAACCTCGTTATTGTTACTTTACAAAAAAATGACGCGATGGCCATTTGGGCATTGGCTATTTTCGAAAGCAGTGTGTTTCAAAGCACCCTATTTTGGCAGCATTTCGCCGCGCTTTATTTTATTAGAAAACTCTCGCTGCGAAGCTATTATTCAAGATCGCCGTGCGGTGCATAATCACATTGGCACGGTGCATGCCATTGCCTTGTGCAATTTGGCCGAATTGTGCGCCGGCGTGATGACTGATGCCAGCCTTCCCACCGATATGCGTTGGATACCCAAAGGCATGACCGTTTCGTATCTGAAGAAAGCCTGCGGCACCATTCGCGCTATTGCAACACCGATGGTTCCGATTGTGAGCAGCACCAGCGGCTACGATTTGCCGGTGAATGTGGATGCGCTAGATGCTAGCGGCGATAAAGTCTTTCATGCCGAAATCCGCATGTGGGTGACCCAAAAAAAATAACGTAGGGGCGAACCTTGTGTTCGCCCGTTAGATTTGGCACGAAATATTAGGACGAACACAAGGTTCGCCCCTATGATTCCCGCATCTGTTTTTCGATTTTAATTACCCGCCAGGCATTCATACTCATCAACGCAGCCACCACAAAACCGGTGACGAAAACAGCTGTTGAACCGAATACCGACACGAATTTATGTACCCAGGCAAAAATCAGATCAGCGCCGCGATACACCGCGGTATCAATAACTGCCTTGGCTTTATAGCGGCTCTCTCGATCAACACGTGTGAATAAGGTTTCTCGCGCCGGTTTAGACAATGAGAATTCGCTAGCGCGGGTAGCAATTTGCACTGCAGCTACCAGCAGTGGCACAGGCGAAGCAGTGAGTGCGGCAAAACCAATCAGAATGGCAAACGCCGGAATGAGCAACAAAGGCGCCACACCGTATCTATTCAATAATGCGCGCGTTAAAAACAATTGGATGGTTAATGTCAGCGCGTTTATCCAAAGATCGATACGCGAAAAAAATTGAGTGCGTGCTTCATCGGTATTGAAATATGCTTTGGCAATCGCTGCTTGTTCGTTATATAACAATGTACCTACGCCAACCCCGAAAATCATCAAGCCGGCCAAGGCACGCAACAGCGGCGTATTCCAAACTAACTTCAAGCCAGCCCACATGCTGCCGCCAATAATATCGGTTTCATTGATGCCGCGCTCGGTATGGATACTTGCCCATGTAGATAAACGAACCAAGCATGCCACACACAAAACTAATATCCCCGCTGACATCAACAACAGTGGCGCTACACCAAGGCTTTTAACAACGCTTTGGGCAATAATTGGCCCAAGGAAACCACCACATGTGCCACCCGCTGCAATGTAGCCATACATTTGTTTGGCCTGCGCATCCGTAAAGATGTCAGCCATAAAGCTCCAGAACACCGACACCGCAAATAAGTTAAATACCGCAACCCAGATGAAAAACACCGCACCACGACCAGGCAGCTGCCGATCAAATACCCAGTAAAACCCGAGCATACATGCAATGAATACGCCATAGATAAGCGGCAAAAATGTTTTGCGCGGAAAGTTCGCTACCAATGCGCCATAAAATGGCTGCAATAGCAGCATCACAAAAAACGTGCCGGTAAATAACGCTTGGAGTGTGTAATCGGCCAACACAATACCGCGCGCATCAAACCAATTCACCATCGAGGCCGGAAACACATCCAAGACATTACTCGAAGCGCCCATCGCATCACGCACTGGGCGAAGCAGATAATAGGCGGTTAGTAAAAGAAAGAAATACGCGAACGACCACAACAAGGCTGGGGTTTGTTGATTTAAATCTTTGAATCGCGAGTACCTAGTACCAAGTTGCATGTAGCATCCTAAAATCTATCTCTCATTAAATCACAGGCAATGCATTTAGCCCATAGGCGACTTTAGAGCATCTACTCTATCATCGGGGCATAGTCTGCTTATAGTCATCATTAAAAGATTCACTATGTACGATTACATCATTGTTGGTGCCGGCTCAGCTGGCTGTGTGCTTGCGAACCGTCTTAGCGAAAATCCAGAAAACCGTGTCTTATTACTCGAAGCCGGCTCAAGCGATTGGAACCCTTTAGTACATATGCCGGCCGGCATTGCACAACTGGTTGGCCAGAAAGGTGTGAACTGGGATTACAACACCGCGCCCGAGCCACAACTCAACCAACGCAGCCTGTGGTGGCCACGTGGCAAGGTGCTCGGCGGTTCCAGCTCAATCAACGCTATGTGCTATATCCGTGGCCATGCTAAAGACTACGATGAGTGGCAACAGCTAGGCGCAAGCGGTTGGAATTGGAACGCCGTATTGCCTTACTTCAAAAAATCAGAAAGCAATGAGCGTGGAGAAAGCACACTTCATGGTGGCGATGGCCCATTAGGTGTTTCTGATCCGCGCTATATTAATCCATTAACACCCGTTTTCTTAGAAGCCGCGCAACAAGCTGGATTCTCTGCCAATAACGATTTTAATGGTGAGCAGCAAGAAGGTTTTGGTTTGTATCAAACTACCACTCGCAATGGCCAACGCAGTTCAAGCGCGCAAGCCTATCTAAAGCCGGTTCGGAAACGAAAAAATTTAACTGTTATTACCAAAGCGATGGCCTCGCGAGTTATTTTTGAGAACGGTAAAGCCAGCTCATTGGTGTATTCGGTGGCTGGCAAAGGCGGTTTCTGTGAAGCCGCGCATAAAGAAATTATTCTGTGTGGCGGCAGTATTAATTCGCCACAGTTGTTGATGTTGTCGGGTATTGGCCCACGTGCACAGCTTCAACAGCATGGCATTGACGTGCTTGTTGATTTACCCGGTGTGGGCGGCAATTTGCAAGACCATCTGGACGCCTGCATTCTGCAGCAATGCACGCAAGACATCACCTACGACTCCTCTAACCAAGTATTGGCCGGATTGCAATACTTGTTGTTTAAACAAGGCCCTGGCACCAGCAATGTGGCGGAATCGGGTGGCTTTTTACGCACCTCATTAGCCGAAGACGAGCGCCCTGATGTGCAGTTCCATTTTGTCCCAGCGCAACTCGATGATCACGGGCGCAATAAGCTGCCAGGATCTGGCTATACGCTACACGCCTGTTTCTTGCGTCCGAAAAGCCGTGGCAGGCTGTATTTAACTAGCGCCAATATTCAGCACAAGCCGCGTATTGAAGCAGGCTATTTAAGCGATGCCGAAGGCTTTGATATGCGCGTGATGATAGAGGCGGTAAAAGCGTCACGGCTTATTTTGGCTCAATCAGCATTTGACGAATACCGCGGCAAGGAATTATTCCCCGGCACCGAAGTGCAAACCGACGAGCAGATTGCAGCATTTATTCGCGACAAAGCGGAATCTATTTATCACCCAGTGGGGACCTGCAAAATGGGCGCAACAGACCAGCAAGATAGCGTAGTTGATGCGCAGTGCCGAGTGATTGGCATACAAGGGCTGCGCGTGGTGGATGCTTCGGTGATGCCAAAACTGATTGGCGGAAACACCAACGCGCCCACCATGATGTTGGCTGAGCGCGTGGCTGAGATGATACTGGCTAGTTAACGGGTGTCGGCAATTTCAACGCCGTCCATACCTTGCGACAAAGTCCGTGCATCGCCGCCTTGCGCCAATTTAATTTTCAAGCGAACTTCATTGCTGGAGTCGGCGTAACGGATAGCGTCTTCATAGCTGATTTCACCATCTTGATACAAATCAAACAAGCTTTGGTCGAATGTTTTCATACCCAGCAAGGTTGATTCTTTCATAACTTCTTTCAGTTTATGTACTTCGCCATTGCGGATGTAGTCTTGCACCAATGGCGTGCCCAATAGAATTTCCATGGCCACACGACGCTCTTTGCCGTCGGGGCTTGGAATCAATTGTTGCGCAATAATGGCTTTTAAATTTAACGACAAATCCATCAGCAACTGGTTACGGCGTTCTTCAGAGAAGAAGTTGATGATTCGGTCAATCGCTTGGTTAGCATTATTGGCATGCAAGGTACAAAACACTAAATGGCCGGTTTCAGCAAATGCAATGGCGTGATCCATGCCTTCGCGGGTACGCACTTCGCCGATCATAATGACATCGGGCGCTTGCCGCAATGTGTTTTTCAGCGCGTTTTCCCAGCTATCGGTATCAATGCCCACTTCGCGCTGGGTAATAATGCAGCCTTCGTGTTTATGCACAAATTCGATTGGATCTTCAATGGTGATGATATGCCCAGTGGAATTCAGATTCCGATAGCCAATCATCGCGGCCAATGTAGTTGATTTACCTGTTCCGGTTGCGCCAACACAGATAATAATGCCGCGTTTAGTCATCGCAAGGGATTTCAGAATAACCGGCAGCCCTAATTCCTCAACGGTTGGAATTTTGGTTTCAATACGACGCAAAACCATGCCCACCTGATTGCGCTGATAGAAACAGCTAATACGAAAACGCCCAACACCGGCAGCACCAATGGCGAAATTACACTCATGGGTTTTTTCGAACTCTTCGCGTTGCGAGGGCGACATCACATTGAGCACCATTTCGCGACTTTGCTGCGGCGTTAATGGGCTTTGGGTGATAGCTGAAACTTTACCCTGAACTTTAATTGACGGCGGCACTCCTGCAGTGATAAATAAATCAGATGCTTTTTTTTGTGCCATCAATTTTAAAAATGAGGTGAAATCAATACTGCTCATAGCTACTCTCCTCGTGCTTATTCAAAGATGCGCTTGTCTTTTGCATATTCCCAAGCCTGACTTTTACTTATCTGGCCGCGTTTTACTAAATCCAACATGCATTGGTCTAAGGTCTGCATTCCGGTTGCTTGGCCGGTTTGAATGGATGAATACATCTGCGCAACTTTATCTTCGCGAATCAGGTTGCGAATCGCTGGGGTTGCCACCATGATTTCATGCGCAGCAATACGGCCGCCACCGGTTTTCTTCATCAAGGTCTGTGAAATAACGGCGCGCAAGGATTCAGAAAGCATGGAACGAACCATGGCTTTTTCTGCTGCTGGGAATACGTCGATGATACGGTCAATGGTTTTGGCTGCCGAGCTGGTGTGCAAGGTGCCGAACACCAAGTGCCCGGTTTCAGCTGCTGTTAAAGCCAAGCGAATGGTTTCTAAATCGCGCAACTCGCCAACTAGAATATAATCCGGATCTTCACGCAATGCTGAACGTAAGGAAGCTTCAAAACCATGCGTATCACGATGTACTTCGCGCTGATTGACCAAGCATTTTTGCGAGGTATGCACGAATTCAATAGGATCTTCGATAGTTAGAATATGTCCGAATTCATTTTTATTGATGTGATCAACCATCGCTGCCAAGGTTGTTGATTTGCCTGAGCCCGTTGGGCCAGTAACCAAAATCAATCCTTGTGGCTGTTCAATCAAATCTTTGAATATTTTCGGACAACCTAATTCATCTAAAGTTAAAATTTGGCTTGGAATGGTTCGAAACACCGCCGCGCAACCACGGTTTTGATTGAATGAATTAACGCGGAATCGCGCTAAGCCTGGAATTTCGAAGGAAAAATCGACTTCCAAGAATTCTTCAAAATCTCGTCGCTGCTTATCCGACATGATGTCGTAAATGAGTGCATGCACTTGCTTATGATCAAGAGCAGGTATGTTGATGCGCCTGACATCACCATCAACGCGAATCATGGGCGGCAAGCCCGCTGAAAGGTGTAAGTCAGAAGCTTTGTTCTTAACCGAGAACGCTAATAGTTCAGCAATATCCATTTCATTTCCCCTATTCCGTGGCTTATCATGGCACAGTAACAACTTAAGTATAACCCTCCTGAATAATTCGACAAGTCACCATGCTGGAATTACCTCAAAACTATCAAAATATTAACAATGCGTTGTTAGCCTGCGCAAAACACAGCGGACATCCAGTGCGTCTATTGGCGGTATCCAAAACCCAGCCTGTTGAAGCCATACGTGCATGTCATCAGCTGGGCCAACGAGCCTTTGGTGAGAATTATGTGCAGGAAGCCGTCGCTAAAATTCAGGAATTATCAAAGCTTTGCATCGAATGGCATTTAATTGGACCGTTGCAGTCAAATAAGTGCAAAATTGTGGCTGAACATTTCGATTGGGTACAAACGGTTGATCGTGAAAAAATTGTTATCGCATTAAACCAATTCCGACCTTCACACATGCAACCATTGAATATACTTATTCAAGTGAATGTGGATGATGAAACCAGCAAATCGGGCTGTAGTGTGGCTGAAACAGAAAGCCTTGCACATTTTGCTGCCTCACAACCGAATCTTTTATTGCGTGGATTGATGGCAATCCCAGCGCCAAGCGTAAGCCACAATGGCCAAGCCTTTGCTGCAATGCAAAAATTATTCAACACACTGCAAGCACACTACCCAAGCATGGATACTTTATCGATGGGTATGAGCGATGATTTTTCATTAGCCATTGAACGCGGCGCAAACCTCGTGCGTATTGGCAGCGCTTTGTTCGGCCAACGGCAAAAAAAACCAGAGGTTTTATGAATACAACAATTGCATTTATTGGCGGCGGAAATATGGCTCGTAGCATTATTGGTGGCCTGCTTCAGCAAGGCTTCAACAAATCAGCTATTCATGTTTCGGAACCGTATGAACCAACGCGCATTGCGTTGTCGAATGAACTGGAACTGCAGGTATTGGATGATAATGTAGCCGTTGCAAAAGCAGGCGAGATCTGGCTTTTTGCAGTTAAGCCGCAGATAATGAAATTGGTCTGCACGGAATTAAGCGCTTTGGCACAAGCACAAAAACCCTTAATCATTTCTATTGCGGCCGGCATCACTGCTACGCAACTCGACACCTGGCTTGGCGGCAATATGGCGGTGGCGCGGGTGATGCCGAATACCCCAGCCTTGCTCGGCGCTGGTGCTAGCGGTTTATTCGCCAATGCAGAAGTGAGCGCTGAACAAAAACAGTTAGCCGAACAATTATTCCGCGCCACTGGTACAGCCACTTGGATTGATGAAGAATCACTCATTGACACGGTCACGGCATTATCGGGCAGTGGGCCGGCCTATGTATTCTTACTGGCAGAAGCCATGCAAGCGGCGGCCGAACAGCAAGGCTTGCCGAAAGCAGCGGCTCAAGCGTTGGCGGTGCAAACGTTTGTGGGTGCCGCCAAAATGCTGAGTGAATCCGGCGAGCCAGCTGATGTATTACGGCAGCGGGTGACTTCGCCAAATGGCACCACGCACGCTGCGCTTGTTCAGTTCGAACAAGGTGGCCTGCGTGAATTAGTGCGAACTGCGATGGATGCTGCCGCCGAGCGCGGACGAGAACTCAGCAAAGAAAACGATTAAGCATTCGCCCAAGCATGAATATATTTAGCCATTTCTTGGATGCCATCGGTGAGTGCCGCTGGCCCAGGTTGCAATATTAAGGGTGATTTAATTTCAAACAACTGCGTATTTTTAACCGCAGAAATGTCTTGCCAGCCAGCACGTGCGGCAAGTTTTTCCGGGCGAAATTTCTTGCCACACCATGAACCGAAAATAATGTCGGGATTGCGTTCAATCACTTTTTTACCATCGGCCATGATGCGATTCTTTGCTAAAGACTCCGCCGCTAATTCAGGAAAAATATCCTCACCGCCAGCAATGCGGATGAGCTCAGCAACCCACTGAATGCCGGAAATTAGCGGTTCATCCCATTCTTCGAAATATACTTTTGGGCGTTTTGGCAAACGCTGTGCCTGCTGGGCAATATGTGCAAGATTTGCACGCAAGCTCGCCGCATAGTGTTCAGCTTTATCTGACGCACCAACCAGAGCACCCAGCCGCGTCACATACTCAAGAATACCCTCAACGCTGCGGTGATTGCTGATCCACACTTCCACGCCGTGTTTAATCAGCGCGCTGGCGATGTTGGCTTGAATGTCTGAAAAGCCCACCACAAAATCGGGTTTAAGCGCGAGAATCTCGCCTATTTTGGCGCTGGTAAAGGCGCTGACTTTCGGCTTTTCCTTACGCGCGATACTTGGCCGCACAGTAAACCCAGAGATGCCAACAATACGGTGTTGCTCGCCCAAAGCATATAAAACTTCAGTGGGTTCTTCAGTTAGGCAGACAATGCGGCGCGGACCACTCATGGGTACAGCATGCGCTGTGTCCACACACCATTTTCGCGTTCAAACGATTGCCGTTCGTGCAAACGAAAGCGCGCACCATACCAAAACTCAATACGCTCAGGCACTACGCGAAATCCCGACCAATGCCCAGGGCGCGGCACATCGATGCCCTCGTATTGCTTTTCTACCTCAGCAACGCGTTGCTCAAATACTTCGCGCGATGCCAGGGTTTGCGATTGCAACGATGCCCATGCGCCAATTTGGCTGCCGCGTGGCCGTGAAGCGAAATACGCATCGGCTTCTGCGGCGGTGACTGGCTCAACCGTGCCTTCAATTTTTACTTGCACGCCTTCTTGCAGAAATCGCCAATGAAACAGCAACGCGGCTTGCGGGTTAATCGCTAGTTGCTGGCCTTTGCGCGAATTAAAATTGGTATAGAACACGAAACCACGCGCATCCACGCCTTTCAACAACACCGTGCGCGCCGCTGGTTGGCCATCGCGGCCAACCGTAGCAACCGTCATGGCAGTTGGTTCTGGATCTTGGCTTTGCTTGGCTTGCGCTAATAATTCAGTAAAGGTATCTAAGGCAGTTTGATACAAGGCATCCACAGCATTCTCCATTTCTTTACATTGTCGCAAATTTACCGGAAGATTTTGTGATTTAAATCAATTGTAGGGGCGCATAATCATGCGCCCGATGTTGATGCGTCATTAATTGTAAGGGCACGGCATGCCGTGCCCCTACGCATAACATTCCCGAAAGCTCGGGTATTGTGGTTGCCAACCCAAAGCCTTGATGCGCGCATTGCTGACTCGTTTGCCATGAGCTTGGGTTTGCGGAATAGGCAGTTTCGGCAATGCGTGTTTTTGCCGAATCCAGTTGGCTACTTCAGTCTGCAAAGCCGGCTGATCATCGCTGATGTTATATATAGAATCTGGCGAGCTTTGATTGATTAAAAACGAAATTGCAGACGCCGCGTCATCAATATGGATACGGTTGGTCCATGTGTGTTTAATGCCCTCGCCCAACAGCGCTTTGTTTATCAGCATATGTCTGCCAGGGCCGGTGATGCCACTTAGCCGCAACACCACATTGCCTGGCTGGCTTAAACACAGTTGCTCGGCTTCGCGCAATACTTTGCCATTGAAGCGCTGCGTTTCGACAGTGCAGGTTTCATCAACCCATTCGCCATTATCTTGTGCATACACCGCCGTGGAGCTGACAAAAAATACCCGTTTAGGCTGAATAATTTGCATGGCCTTGTGTAAGGCATGCACAAAGGTTTTTCGGTAGCCGGCTTCGGTGCGTTCATCGGGGGTTGGGCAGAACAACAACACATCGGGCGTGCTGGCTAAACGCAGCAATGTTTCAGCATCATGCATGTCACCGAAAACCGCTTGCACGCCTTCGGGCATCGGCAGATTCCGGCGTCGCAATGCCGACACCTGATCGCCTTGCAAAACTCGCTTTGCTGCAACCCGCAAACCCAAGTCGCCAGCACCAATCACCGCTAAGGATATCGACATACAAACTCCGCAAATTATGTTCTCAATGGTAGCATTGAGTGATGAATCGAACGTCAAACATCATCCTTATTGGCCCAATGGGCGCCGGAAAAACCACCAACGGAAAATGGCTGGCAAAGCAATTAGGCAAAAAATTCATTGATATGGATGCCTACATTGAACAAAAAACCGGCACCAGCATCACGCATATTTTTGAGCTGGAGGGCGAATCTGGTTTTCGGCAGCGTGAGGCTAGCGCCTTAGTTGAACTTTTAGAGTTAGAAAACCAAGTGATTGCTAGCGGTGGCGGCTGTATTCTAGACGGCCACAATCGTGAACTGATGAGCCAGCATGGCTTGGTTGTATATCTCAGTATTCCTCCCGAAGTGCAACTACAACGATTACTGAACGATAAAAAACGGCCGTTGCTTCAAACGCCCGACCGAGCCCAACGCTTACAAGAATTGGCTGCCGTGCGAAATCCACTGTATGAATCATGTGCAGAGATTAAACTCGATATTAGCCGCATGCCAATGTCACAAATCCGTCCGTGTCTTTTACAATCAATTATTGATTCCAACAGAGTAGCGTTTTGATATGCCCACACTGAATGTTGCACTTGCCCAGCGCAGTTACCCCATTGTCATCGAATCTGGCCTGCTAAATACGCAGGCTGATTCATTGCAGCTTGGAAATGGCGCGATACTGATTGTGACCGACACCCATGTTGGGCCGCTGTACGCTGAGCAACTAAAACGCCATATCAATATGCCCAACTGCCCAGTGTGGCAAATGCCTGCCGGCGAGCAAGAAAAGAACTTAAGCCGTTTTAGCGAACTGCTTGAATTTCTGGCCGAACAAAAACTCACGCGCGACAGCTGCATCATTGCACTAGGCGGCGGCGTGGTTGGCGATTTGGCAGGCTTTGCGGCCGCCTGCTATATGCGCGGTATCGCTTTCATTCAAGTGCCCACATCTTTATTAGCAATGGTCGATTCATCGGTTGGCGGCAAAACTGCAGTAGATTTACCGGCCGGTAAAAACTTGGTAGGCGCTTTTCATCAACCGAAAGCGGTGTGGATAGATCCGAGTATATTAAGCACTTTGCCCGATCGTGAATTCAAAGCTGGATTAGCCGAAGTGCTGAAATACGGCGCAATTATCGACGCAGATTTTTTCAGCTGGCTAGAACAAAATAGCTCGGGATTGTTAGCAAAAAACCCCAACCTTATCGAGCAAGCTATTGCGCGCAGTTGCCAACATAAAGCCAGTATTGTGGCGCGCGATGAAACCGAACAAGGTGAGCGAGCCTTGTTAAATTTCGGCCACACCTTCGGGCACGCGCTGGAAGTGCTACTTGATTACAGCGCACTAGTGCATGGCGAAGCGGTAGCGATTGGCATGCTATTAGCTGCCGAGTTTTCCGCAGAGTGTGGTTTAGCAAGCGAGCAAGATGCTGCTCGGCTGAAAAGCGTATTGCAGGAATTTGGCTTGCCAACTGCTATTCCAAATGGCTTAAAGGCCAATGCTATTTTAGACAAAATGCGCCTTGATAAAAAAGCCCGGCACGGCGAACTGCGCTTGGTGCTTTGGCATGGCATAGGCCAAGCCTATATTGCGCAGGATGTGAACGCTGGCGCATTATTGCGGTTTCTGCAAAATAAAATTGACTCCTAAACCCCATGGTTAAAACCATGGGCTGTAACTATGCGCTCTGCATGCGCTACAATACAAATCTATGCGCGTTCTAATGCAACAACCGCCCCAAGGGCTGGAATCTCCTCGGTATGTCAGCATCAGCCTACAACAAGATCTGTTGGGAGGCTGGCTACTACTTCGTGAATCTGGGCTTATTGGTGGCAAAAGCCAGCTTAAACGTGAACAATTTCTTGATACAGAGCCCGCTTACGAAGCTTTTGAAAAAGCACGCGCCGCAAACATTAAAAAAGGTTTTCAAGTGATGTTTGTGCAAGGCATTACCGAGCCAAAAACATGAATACACGTTTTCTAGATACAATCGCCGGCAAGAAAGTTGATGCCACGCCGGTTTGGTTAATGCGCCAAGCTGGCCGTTATTTGCCTGAGTATCGTGCTACGCGCGCCAAGGCCGGTAGTTTTATGGGCTTGGCAACCAACCCAGAATTGGCCTGCGAAGTGACCCTACAACCGCTCGCACGCTATGATTTAGATGCGGCAATTTTATTTTCAGATATTCTAACCATTCCCGATGCTATGGGTTTAGGCCTCACATTCGCCGAAGGCGAAGGTCCGCGCTTTGCAAGGCCAGTGCGCTGTGCCGCCGATATTGCGCGTTTAGCGGTGCCAGATATGGGCAAAGAATTACGCTATGTAATGGATGCAGTTAGTTTGATTCGCAAAGAACTGCATGGCAGTGTGCCTTTAATTGGATTTTCCGGCAGCCCGTGGACACTCGCCTGCTATATGGTGGAAGGCGGCGGTTCGGATAATTTTGCACGGGTTAAATCTTTGGCTTTAAATGAGCCAAAACTGATGCACCAATTGCTGGAAGTGGTTACCGATTCTGTGATTACCTATTTAAGCGCGCAACGCGAAGCCGGTGCACAAGCGCTGATGGTGTTCGACACTTGGGGCGGCGTACTGGCGCCGCATACCTACCGCGAATTCTCGCTGCGTTATTTAAATCGCATTGCGCAGGAATTTAAGCGTGGTGAGGGCGATGCAAAAACTCCGCTAATTTTATTCGGCAAAGGCAACGCGCCATATCTGGAAGAATTAGCGGCCACTGGCGCTGAAGGCCTGGGTGTGGATTGGCTGGTGTCGCTTGAAGATGCACGCCGCCGCACGCAAGGTAAAGTGGCATTGCAAGGCAATCTTGATCCGGTCACTTTATATGCACAACCAGAAACCATCCGTGCCGAAGTTAAGCGTTGCTTAGCCAGCTATGGCAAAGGCTCTGGGCATGTGTTCAACCTTGGCCATGGCATGTCGCCCGATATGAACCCAGAGCACGTTAAGGTGTTGGTTGATGCGGTGCACGAATTTAGTCGCGTATATCACCTGCCATAAATGCGCCCTCTCCCAACCCTCTCCCTTTGGGAGGGGGTGCCGCGCAGCGGCGGGTGTGGGCATATCAATCCGCATGAACCGCCGAGCGTCGGATTTCTACTTCATCCTCGCTAAGCAATTCGCCTTCCCATTTAGCAATGACCGCTGAGGCAACCGAATTGCCAACTGCATTGGTAGCCGAGCGACCCATATCTAAAAAGCGATCAATACCAAGTATCAGCACCATGCCTTCCACCGGCAAACCAAACTGCGCAAGCGTGCCGGCAATCACCACCAAAGACGCTGACGGAATACCGGCCATGCCTTTTGATGTGACCATTAAGGTCAGTAGCATCGCGATTTGAGTACCAACCGGCATATCAATGCCATACACCTGTGCGATAAAGATGGCAGCAAAGGTGCAGTACATCATTGAGCCATCGAGATTAAACGAATAACCGAGCGGCATCACAAAACTGGAAATCTTCCGGCTAACCCCGAAGCGATCGAGCGCATCAAGAATTTTGGGATACGCCGCTTCTGACGATGCGGTGGCAAACGACAGGAAAAAAGCCTCTTTTATTTCTCGCAGCAACGCGAATATGCGCTTGCCAAGGAAAAAATAGCCAACCGAAACTAGCAACAGCCAAAGTGTGACCAGAGCGATATAAAAACACACAATAAATTTTAAATAGGTGCCCAGTATTCCCAAGCCTTGATTGGCAACTGCCGTGGCCATGGCGGCAAATACCGCAAACGGCGCAAACAGCATCACATAGCCAGTGATGTTAATCATCACATGCGAAATCTGTTCGATAACATCCTGCAAGGCCTGGCCTTTTTTGCCGAGCGCCGCTAAGCCAACGCCGAAAAACAACGAGAACACCACAATCTGCAAAAGCCGGTTTTCGCCTTTTTCATTGCCACCGGCAGCATTAATGATTGATGTTGGCACTAACTGATTGGTCACAAAGGCCACGAATCCGGAATCGTGTACACCGGTTTGAAAGCTATCAAGCTTGTCTTTGCTGGCCGCAATTTGTTCGGCATTCGGTGCTGCTAAGCCTGCGCCTTCGCCAGGTTTAAGCACATTGGCAAACGCTAAGCCCAGCAACAGCGACAACAATGAGGCGCTCACAAACCAGCCCAAGGCCTTGGCACCAACGCGCCCAACGCCACCGGAATTACCCATTTGTGCAATACCGATAACCAAAGTGGAGAACACTAAGGGCGCGATGATCATCTTGATAGCGCGCAGAAATAAAGTCGTTAATAGACTGATATACGACATGTCGATGCTCACAATTTTTTGATTGACCAGCCAACCAAAGAAAATGCCAAGCACCATGGCAATTAAAATAAAAATAGCTAAACGGCCAGCGCCGCGCTTGTCAGATAGTGTTGATGTAGCCATGATTTACTTTTCCCCAGCCGATTAATCGTGCACTGCCATCATAGCGCGCCTTGCTATTTTATGGTGTGCCTGAATTGACCAATCAAGAAAAACCGGAGCGAGCTCCGGTTTTTAGATACAAATATCTTCAAAGGATTACTTGCTGAAATGCAATCCCGCACCATCGGCATCAACCATCACGGTATCACCAGAAAGAAATTCACCCGACAGAATCTTGTTGGCTAAATTATTTTCCAACAACTGTTGAATTGCGCGTTTTAAAGGCCGTGCGCCATACACCGGGTCAAAACCGGCTGAGCCAATCAAATCTAGCGCCTTGTCGGTTAAATGCAGTTTTATACCGCGCTCAGCCAAGCGCTTGGCCAAGGACTGCGTTTGAATGGCGGCGATGGCACGGATATGCTCCGCGGCCAGCGGGTGGAACACCACAATATCGTCCAAGCGGTTGATGAATTCCGGGCGAAAATGCGCCTGCACCGAGGCCATTACAGAGGCTTTCATTTGGGTATATGCTTCCGGCGTTAAGCCTTGCCGCTCAGCGATTTCCTGAATGTGTTGCGAGCCCAAATTCGAGGTCATCACAATGACTGTATTGCGAAAATCGACAGTACGGCCTTGTCCATCGGTTAAGCGGCCATCGTCAAGCACTTGCAGCAAAATATTGAATACATCAGGATGTGCTTTTTCAACTTCATCAAGCAAAATCACCGAATACGGACGGCGGCGTACGGCTTCCGTCAAATAACCGCCTTCTTCGTAACCGACATAGCCCGGCGGCGCGCCAATTAAACGTGATACCGAATGTTTTTCCATAAATTCGCTCATATCGATGCGCACCATCGCATCTGGGCTGTCGAACAAGAACTCGGCCAGCGTTTTGCATAATTCAGTTTTACCCACGCCGGTTGGGCCGAGGAACAAGAACGAACCGTTCGGCCGATTGGGGTCCGACAAGCCGGCGCGCGAACGGCGAATAGCCGCAGAAACCGCCGTAACCGCTTCTGCTTGGCCAATAACCTTTTTATGCAGTTCATCTTCCATACGCAGCAGTTTCTCGCGCTCACCTTCCAGCATCTTGTTAACTGGAATTCCCGTCCAACGCGACACCACTTCGGCAATTTCATCTGCAGTGACTTTATCTTGAAGCAAAGTAAAGCCATGCGTTTCAAGCTCCGATGCGGCGTTTAGCTGTTTTTCCAAATCGGGAATTAACCCGTATTGAATTTCGCTCATCCTCGTAATATCTTGTTTGCGGTGTGCGGCATCCAAATCCAAGCGCGCTTGCTCAAGTTTTTCTTTGATTTTGGTGGTGCCGGTTAAAACAGATTTTTCAGTTTTCCAGACTTCATCCAAATCACTGAATTCGCGTTCGAGCTTGTCAATTTCTAGCTCTAAATCAGCCAAGCGCTGTTTGGATTCGGCATCTTTTTCTTTTTTCAAGACTTCGCGCTGCATCTTCAATTGAATCAAGCGGCGCTCCATACGATCCAGTTCTTCGGGCTTTGAATCAATCTCCATGCGAATACGCGACGCTGCTTCATCCATCAGGTCAATGGCTTTGTCGGGCAATTGCCGATCAGCAATATAGCGATGCGATAAAGTGGCTGCCGCGACAATGGCCGGGTCGGTGATTTCCACGCCATGATGTAGCGCGTAGCGTTCTTTCAAACCACGCAAAATGGCAATAGTATCTTCAACACTCGGCTCGCCAACAAACACTTTTTGGAAGCGACGTTCTAATGCTGCATCTTTTTCCACGTATTGTCGGTATTCGTTTAAAGTCGTTGCACCAATGCAATGCAGCTCACCGCGCGCCAAAGCCGGCTTCAGCATATTGCCGGCATCCATCGAGCCCTCGGCTTTGCCAGCTCCAACCATGGTGTGCAGTTCATCGATAAACAAAATAACATTACCTTCCTGTTTCGATAAGTCACTAAGCACCGCTTTTAATCGCTCTTCGAATTCGCCGCGGAATTTCGCGCCAGCAATTAGCGCGCCCATATCAAGCGACAATACGCGCCGGCCACGCAGACCTTCCGGCACTTCATTATTGATGATGCGCTGCGCCAAGCCTTCCACAATCGCGGTTTTGCCCACGCCAGGCTCACCGATTAACACTGGATTGTTTTTGGTACGGCGTTGTAATACTTGAATGGTGCGGCGAATTTCCTCGTCGCGGCCTACTACCGGATCAAGCTTGCCTTTCTCAGCTTGCGCAGTTAAATCGATGCAATATTTTTCCAGCGCCTGTCGGTTTTCTTCAGCATTGGCATCTGACACCGTTTCACCGCCACGCAGGCTTGATATGGCTTGCTGTAATTTGCTTTTATCGGCACCTGCAGTTTTAAGCATTTTACCGAGCACGCCTTTATCATCTATAGCGGACAATAAAAACCATTCGCTGGCAATGAATTGATCATTGTTTTGTTGTGCAAGTTTATCGGTCACATTTAATAAACGCGCTAAATCATTACTCATCGACACCGCACCTTCTTGACCTGCCACCTCAGGCAATTGATTGAGTGCTTCTTGTAGTTTTTGCTTTAGCAATACAACATTCACTCCAGCTTGGCGTAATACAGACATACTGTTTGCGCCTTGTTGCTCAAGCAACGCCAACATTAAATGCACAGGTTCAATAACATTATGATCGCGGCCAAGCGCTAAGCTTTGCGCATCGCTTAATGCCTGTTGGAATTTGCTGGTGAATTTATCAACGCGCATAACCCTCTCCCATAGATAAAAGCCGATTGGCTTTTGTATTAAATATGGGCGTAATGTAGCGCTTCAAGCGCAACGATGGTTTGATTCAGCTCAAAAACAGCATGGAAACTACAATTTAGCCAATTCGGCCTTAACTTCTTTATAGCTCGGATCAAGCTTTAAGGCGCTTTGAAACGCCACTTTCGCTTGCGCTTTGTTTCCGGCTTTGGCATACAGCTGGCCAAGGCGGTAATAAGCATTTTTATTTTGCGGCTCATTGGCGCTATGTGGCATGCCCAAATATTTTTTAAGTGCCGCAATGCCCTCATCCAATAACTGCCCACTTAAGGCACTGCTACGGCCAATCTGATACCAAGCCACGCCGGCTTTATCATCTTGCACAGCCCAAGCACGAAAATGTTTGAACGCATCGTTCCATCGGTTAGCTTGCTGATAGCCAACTCCCAAGGCTAATCGTATCGACGCATCGCTTGGTTTAGCCGCATAGGCGGCTTCATACGATTTAAGTGCGGCCGCGGTGTTTTTATCGGCCATATAAATTTGCGCTTGCGCTAAATGACCACGGGCAGCGTCACGTTTGGCAATTTCCTTCACCTGCAATACAGCCTTATCTTTGCCACCACCCACCACCGATGGTGCCTGTAAATAATATTGCAGCACCGATTCACGAGCATCAAGATTGTTCGGGTCTAGCCTAATCGTTGCTTCAAAGGCATCGCGTATTTTTGGCGCTAAGCTCATTTTCGACAGCATACCTACTTTGCCAATTTGCGAGCCATAGGCATTGCCTAACCAAAACTGTGCTTGGGCATTGTTAGGTGATAATGTAGCCGCTTTCTGCGCAGAATCCACTGCCAACTCGCTCTTGCCAGCTTGCAAGCGCGCACGTGTAAGCAATATCAATGCTTCAGTATTTTTGGGATTTGCCTTCGCAAACACTTCGGCATTCGGCAAGGCTTTTTTATCGCCAGCATCTAGTTGGCTTTTGAGCTCTTGCGGCGTAATTGCTAGCGCAACTGTGCTTATCAGCATTCCAACAAATAACAACAAATGACGAATTGGCATTGATACATACTCCATGAATTTTAAATTTCAATACCCACATGATAACCAACGGTTGCCCGCAACAACACTGCCACAAGTCATACATTCATCCAAATCACACTGGCCATACGGCCGGTGCGTTGTTCACGCCTGTGCGAATAAAAGCGCGTATCGCTGATGGTGCAATGCTCGCCGCCATAAACACGCGTAACACCCAGTGCTTGCAAACGTTGCCGTGCAATAGCAAACATATCAATCAGGCAGTGGCCAGGGCGAGTTGCTGTAAATGCCGATTCAGCCTCAGCGCTAGCTGATAAAAATGCCTGCCGTACATCTTCGCCAATTTCATAGCGCAACGCGCCTGCTGCAGGGCCAAGCCAGGCCAAAACTTGTTCAGGCTTGGAATACATGGCAGCCACAGTTGCTTCTAGCATGCCATTGGCTAAACCGCGCCAGCCGGCATGCGCAGCGGCAATTTCAGTGCCATCACGGTTGCAGAAAAGCACTGGCAAACAATCGGCGGTTAATACAGCCAGAACAACATTTGCCGTATTGGTGACTGACGCATCGGCTAGGGATTCGTGGTTTTGTTGGGCGCAGCCCCCTCCCACACGCGTTTCACGCTTAGCTCCCTGCCCCAGAGGGGGAGGGTTGGGGTGGGGGCAAATTCGAAGCACATCAACGCCATGCACCTGATGCAACCAATGCGGCTCAGCAGGCAGGCAATTCGCGGCGACTAAAGACGCACGATTTTGCATAACATGCGCATGCTCATCGCCGCATCGAATGCCAAGATTAAAATGCTCGAACGGCGCAATTGAAGCGCCAGAGGATAGCCTCGTGGTAGTGAATGCGTTGATATTAGCCGGTGCCGGCCAATCGGCGGCAATGATACGGCTCATCCGGCCTTGAACGCCTCGGTGTCCTCGCGCAGAGCCTTAATCAAGATCTGCATATCCATAGGCATGCCGGCATCAAAGCTTAGTTGCTCGCCACTTATTGGATGAATAAAACTGAGTTTTTCGGCATGCAATGCTTGGCGTTTAAAGTTTCGCAGTGTTTCAACCAGAAAATCGCTGGCGGCTTTTGGCAATTTAAAGGCGCCGCTGTATAAAGGGTCGCCAATGAGTGGGTGTTTCACATGCGCCATATGCACGCGAATTTGATGCGTACGTCCCGTTTCTAGGCGGCATTCAACCACCGTATGCGAACGAAATTTTTCGCGCACGCGGTAATGCGTTATCGCTTCACGGCCGCCACCTTCTTTCACCACCGCCATACGCACGCGATCGCGCGGGTGTCGATCAATCGGAGCATTAATGGTATTGCCAGCCACCATCGGGCCTTGCACCACTGCCACATATTGGCGATGCACAGTGCGCGATGACAACTGCTCGATTAAACTGGCATGGGCACGAATGGAGCGCGCCACCACCATTAAGCCAGAGGTGTCTTTATCTAAGCGATGCACAATACCGGCGCGTGGCAAGTTGGCCAACTCTGCATCAAAATGCAGCAAGGCATTCACCATCGTGCCATTGGCATTACCCGCACCCGGGTGCACCACCAAACCGGCCGGCTTATTGACTACAATGATGTCGGCATCTGAAAAAATGATTTCTAACGGAATATCTTCGGCTTTGGCATCCGTTTCAATGTGCAACTTCGCCACCAAGCTCACCGTTTCTCCGCCATTAACTGACATCTTCGGCTTCATTTGCTCGCCGTTAAGCAAGGCGTCGCCGGTTTTTATCCATTCAGTTAACCTTGAACGGGAAAACTCCGGGAACATTTCCGCTAAGGCTTGGTCGAAACGTTTACCCGCCAAGTGCTCAGGCACTGTGGCTTCAATAAGCTCACTGTCTTGTTCTTCGGTATTTTCGTGTTCGGTGTCGTGCTGTGATGTCTGGTTCATAAGAATCAATGTTTTAGCTCATAGTGCATGAAATAATCGTGGAGCAAAAGGCGTGCTTAGGGTATTATCCACTAATTGCCAATGAAGCGCTTGACTATGAATGCTATGAAGTTATCAACACCTGTCCGATTATTGTCTGTGCTGCTATTACTGGCCTCGTTGAGTGCCTGCCAAACCACCAAGAATTTCTTTGGCATGGACGGTTCAAAAAAACTGGCCGAAACCGAAACATTGGCTGTAGAGCCACTGTATGCCTTAGCGAAAAAAAATCTTGATAAGGAAAATTTCGATAAAGCCGAAAAGGCCTATACACGATTGATTGCGCGTTTCCCGTACGGTGAATTATCGGAACAGTCGCAAATTGATTTGGCCTTTGCTCAGCACAAGCTGTCCAAGCCAGAAGAAGCAACCTCAACCATCAACCGCTTCATCAAAACCTATCCAACTAATCCGAATATCGATTACGCCTATTATTTGAAAGCGCTGATTAACTTCGACCGCGAAAACCGCTGGTTAGCTAAAATTGCTCGGCTTGATGTGTCGGCGCGGGATTTAGGTGCGGCCGCACAAAGTTATAACGATTTCAATGAAGTGATTCGTCGCTTTCCAGCCAGTAAATATGCCGAAGAATCACGTCAGCGTATGATTTATTTGCGCAACCGCTTAGCGCTGCATGATTTAACCGTGGGTTTGTATTATTACGAACGCGATGCCTATGTATCCGCTATTGGCCGCGCCAAATATGTGTTAGAAACCTATCCGCAATCGGAATTCGATGACGATGCGATTGCTCTTCTAGCCATTAGCTACAAAGCCTTAGGCCAAGACGTGTTATCGCAAGATGCAAAACGCGTGCTAGAGCAAAACTATCCAGAACACGCTTACTTGAAAGGCACTTGGCCAAACCGTCGTTCGCAATGGAGCCAGCTCAATCCGTTTGCCGGTGATAAAGCCAGCTTTTAACGCGTGTATCCGGAGGTAATCGGATAACGACGTTCGCGGCCAAATGCACGCCGCGACAGTTTCGGGCCAGGCGCCGCTTGACGACGCTTCCACTCAGATATTTTTAATAAACGCAGCATACGCAACACAGTTTCGGTGTAATCTTGCGCACCAAACTGCACGTTTAAACTTGCGGTAATTTCTTCTGGCGACGCTTCTTGATCAATGTACGCGTGCAGAATCGCATCAAGCACCTCATACGGCGGCAGAGAATCTTGGTCGGTTTGGTTTTCACGTAATTCGGCAGACGGCGCTCGTTCAATCACAGCCAGTGGAATCACTTCGCCATCACCTTGCAGATTACGCCAGGCACAAACCCGATACACTTCTGTTTTGTATAAGTCTTTAATCGGCGCATAACCACCGCACATATCGCCATAAATGGTGGCATAGCCCACCGCGTATTCGCTTTTATTGCCAGTGGTGAGCAACAAGCCACCTTTCTTATTGGCCAAGGCCATTAGCAATGCGCCACGGCAGCGCGATTGCAAATTTTCTTCGGTAACATCTTCCGGCAAGCCTTGGAACGAATCCGACAATGCGCTTAAAAAGCCCTGAAAAGGCGCTTCAATGGCGATGGTTTGCAATGCCACGCCCAATTTTTCGGCCTGTACTAAAGCCAAGTCATTACTGAGGCCTGAGGTATAGCGCGACGGCAAACGTACAGCAGTTACGTTTTCTGCACCCAAGGCATCAACCGCCAAAGCCAGTACTAATGAAGAATCAACGCCACCTGACAATCCCAGCAAGGTTTTCTTAAAGCCATTTTTGCCACAATAATCTCGGATGCCGCGCACCATAGCGCGATACGCCAAAGACTCAAAGGATTCGTCCTGTTCATCGGGCCATGCGCATTTACTGAATTTTCCATTTGCCACATCGAAATCGGCAATCAGTAAATGTTCAGCGAAACATTCGGCATTGGCGTGGATGAAACCATCGGCATCGGCCAGCACCGAGGAGCCATCAAAAACCACTTCATCTTGGCCGCCAACCAGATTGAGATAGGCAATAGCTGTTCGGCTTTCTTGCACACGCTGGGTTAACAAGGTATCGCGTTGCGCGGTTTTGCCATGCTCAAACGGCGAAGCATTCGGCACCAACACCAATTGCGCGCCAGCCGCCACCGTCTGCGCCATTGGCTCTGCAAACCACACGTCTTCGCAGATAATGATGCCAAGCGTTACACCTTTCACCACAAAGGTGCACACATCGGCATCAGAGGCGAAATAGCGGCGCTCATCGAATACCGCGTAGTTTGGCAATTCGCGTTTGTGGTAGCTGGCTTCGATGCTGCCATTTTGAATGATGCTGGCGGCGTTGAAAACCACCGAGCCAACGGCGCGCGGCGATGGCAATACCACGCAAATGCCGTGAACGCGATCGCTAATATGTTGCAAGGCCTGCTCGCAATCCAACAAAAAACTCGGCCGCAGCAACAAATCTTCTGGCGGATAGCCGCTCAGCGCCAGCTCCGGAAACAGCAAGACATCAACCTGTTGTTGCTTGGCTTGTTCAATCAAATGCAAAATTTTATCGGTGTTGGCCGAAATGGCGCCAACCGGAAAATCGAATTGCGCCAAGGCGATGCGGAGTGTGTTGTTCATGTGGCTATTGTATTGAAAAAACCCAATGTAGGGTGGGTCTTGACCCACCGTGCTTGCGCGCCCTCTCCCAGAATGTTGTCGTTTCAAGTGTAGGGGTGGGTCCCAGACCCACCCATCAAAATATTGACAATCATTGGGCGGGTTATGAACCCGCCCCTACATGATCATGGATTTTTCGCCAAAAAAAGGGCGAACACATGGGTCTGCCCCTACAACCATTTCGCCTTCGTCCATCTCCCATTGGGAGAGGGGTTGGGGAGATGGCGTATTATTTCGCCATGCGCGCCGCAATGGCTTTGCCCAAATCGCCAGGCGATTTGACGGTGGTAACACCGGCTTTTTCCAGCGCCGCAAATTTGCCCGCTGCGGTGCCTTGCCCGCCAGAAGCGATAGCACCGGCATGGCCCATGCGCTTGCCTTCTGGGGCGCTAGCGCCTGCAATAAAGCCGACTACCGGTTTAGTGACATGTGCAGCAATGTATTCGGCCGCTTCTTCTTCAGCGCTGCCGCCAATTTCGCCCACCATAATGATGCCCAAGGTTTGCGGATCTGCTTGGAATAATTTTAGGCAATCGATGAAGTTCATGCCTTGCATTGGGTCGCCGCCAATGCCGATGCAGGTGGATTGGCCAAGGCCTGCGTCAGTGGTTTGCTTCACCGCTTCATAGGTGAGGGTGCCAGAGCGTGAAACAATACCGATTTGGCCAGGCAAATGAATATGACCCGGCATAATGCCGATTTTGCATTCGCCCGGAGTGATGATGCCTGGGCAGTTTGGCCCGATTAACACTGCATCTGGATAGGCTTTTAGGCTGTTCTTAACGCGCAACATATCGAGCACTGGAATGCCTTCGGTAATGCAGACAATCACCGCGATACCGGCTGATGCCGCTTCTAAAATTGCATCAGCGGCAAACGGAGGTGGCACATAAATCACTGAGGCATTTGCGCCGGTGGCTTTCACGGCATCACGCACGGTATTAAACACTGGCAAACCGATGTGCTGGCTGCCGCCTTTACCCGGCGTAACACCGCCAACTACCTGCGTGCCGTAATCGAGCATCTGCTGGGCGTGGAAAGTGCCTTGCGTGCCGGTGAAACCTTGCACAATAACTTTGGTGGATTTGTTGATTAAAACGCTCATAATAAATTCTCGAATTTTTTGTTGGCAGATAATCGGGGCCCGTGTCGGGGGCAGAGCCCCCTCCTACGTTTTCCGTCTCCCTCTCCCGCCGGGAGAGGGTTGGGGTGAGGGCGGGTTTATGCGCGCGCAGCGGCAACGACTTTTTGGGCGCCGTCGTTGATGTCGTCGGCTGAGGTGATGGCAAGACCGCTGTTTTTTAGCAGCTCGCGGCCTTTTTCCACATTGGTGCCTTCCAAACGCACTACAACCGGCACTTTCACGCCCACTTCAATCACCGCGGCAATAATGCCTTCGGCAATCATGTCGCAGCGCACAATACCACCAAAAATATTGACGAAAATTGCTTTGACTTTATCCGAGCTCAAAATTAATTTGAAGGCTTCGGTAACGCGCTCTTTGGTTGCACCGCCGCCCACATCTAAGAAGTTGGCTGGCGAACCGCCGCTTAAGGAAATCACGTCCATGGTGGCCATGGCAAGGCCGGCACCATTCACCATGCAGCCAATATCGCCGTCCATGGTTACGTAGTTTAAATCGTGCTGGCTAGCCAATACTTCGGTTTCGTCTTCTTGGCGAATGTCGCGCATCGCGGCTAATTCCGGATGACGGAAAGTGGCATTGTCGTCGGTGTTGATTTTGCCATCAAGAACCGCTAAATCGCCGTTGGTTAAAATGGCCAATGGGTTTAATTCCACCAAAGCCAAATCTTTTTCATTGAATAATTTATACAAGCCGAGCATGATTTTGCTGAGCTGGCCGACTTGCTTGGCATTCAAGCCAAGTTCGAAACCAAGCTGACGGCATTGATAGGCTTGCAAGCCTTGCACGTAATCCACATGCACGCTTTTGATGGCAGTTGGATTGGTTTTAGCTACTTCCTCAATATCCATGCCACCTTCAGCGCAAGCGATAAAGGTGATGGTTTTACTGGCGCGATCGACCAATACTGACAAATACATTTCGTTGGCAATGTCGGTGCCTTCGCACACTAATACTGAATCAATCGGTAAATGCACACCGGCTGTTTGGTAGGTGGCCATTTTGGTGCCGAGCATAGTTTTCGCATATTGCTTAACCTCATCCAGCGATTTGGCGAGCTTCACGCCACCGGCTTTACCGCGGCCACCGGCATGAATTTGCGCTTTCACAACCCATAAGTCGCCAGGAATCTGCTTGGCAGCAGCAACGGCTTCATCAGGAGTACGGGCAACAATGCCCTTGGGCACAGCAATGCCGTAATCGGCAAACAATTGTTTGGCTTGATATTCGTGAAAATTCATTCGACACCTGTGGTGAGCGGGTTAAGACCCTGAAAAGGGTGTTTATTGTCGCCTTTTATGGCGCTAAAGGCAAAAGCCAGTACTTTACGGCTTATACTCAAAATCACCCATTTCAGCCAACACTTAGCTAAATCAATGTTTTCAGCCAGCTCGCCAGACAAAAATATGAACCTGAGCGCCCGTGAGCACTATTTATTTGCGCTATTTCGCTGCTTGCAAGCGGCTTTGTTGGCTTTGTGGGTATTCAGCCCGTTTGCACCGTATTTCAATGCGCTGAATCCACTCACGCCCTTAAAAGTGTTGAGTATTGTGTATCTGTTGGTGTCTTGCTTGTTATTCCTGATGGAAAAACGCGCGTTTAGCAAACAACGTGTTTTGTTTAGCCTATGTGTTGATGTTTGGGTATTTGGCTGTTTAGCGTGGCTGCTGCCGGTGGGTTTTTTCAGCGTTGCTTTGGTTATGGTGGTGAATTTGGCGGCCGGTGGTTTGCTGCTCAGTAGCCGTCAAAGCGGCACACTCACCCTATGCGCGATTCTGGTGTTGCTTGGCCATTATTTATTGAATGCTTTTTTCAGTAATTCAGCCACCGATATTGCACAATCGCTGATGTTTGCGATGATCTATGCCAGCACTGTGCTGTTCTGCCAAATGTTAGCAACCCAAGCACAGCAAAGCCAAGCTTTGGCTGACATGCGCGGCGTGCAGTTAGCTGAAATGGCGCAGATGAACGAGCTGATCATAAAACGGATGCGCACTGGCGTGGTGTTACTGGATAAAAATCACCACATTGTGCTGAGCAATGAAGCGGCTAGCGGCTTGAATCAAAAAGCCATGCAACGCGACTACCCGCTGCAGCAACTGGCACCCGAGCTTAATAAACGCCTATGGCAATGGCGTAAAAACCCCGATATTAAGCCGCAGCCCTTAACCTTGTATGAGAATGGCCCAGAAGTGATTCCGCGCTTTGTGGCCTTAACGCAACAAGAGACTTTATACCTGGCATTTTTAGAAGATAGCCGCGTATTTTCTGGACGCGCTGACGAATTGCAACTGGCTAATTTAGGGCGTTTATCGGCCAGTATTGCACATGAAATTCGTAACCCACTGGCGGCAATTAGCTATGCCCAGCAATTGCTGTGTGAATCGGGCCAAGCAAACCCCGAAGACCAGCGTTTACTCGACATCATTGGCACCCAAAGCCGGCGCATGAATGGCATTATTGAAAACGTGTTGCAATTAGCCAAGCGCGAAGCCGCGCAACCTGAAAGCGTTGAATTGAATAGCTTTTGCCAAAGCTTTGTACAGGAATTTTTAATTACTCACCCGAATGACAGCGAAAAAATTCACTTACACCTAACCAGCGAACTGGCTGTTGGTTTATTCGACCCATTGCATTTGTATCAAGTGCTCAGCGTGCTACTCAGCAATGCGCTGATTTATGGCTGCCACCCATACCAAACCGCGCATGTGCAGATTGCCTTGCGAATGAACACCGACCAACCGATTATTGACGTGATTGATCATGGGCCGGGGCTTAGCAACCATGTGACGAAGAATTTGTTTAGCCCATTTTTCTCAAGTAGCGAACACGGCACCGGCCTTGGCTTGTATATTGCCAAACAATTAGCCGAGGCCAACCAAGCACAACTGCGCTATGAACCGATTATTGGTGGCGGTTGCCGGTTTTCGCTGATCTTATCGGGCGGGCAATCGTTGTTGGTGGGGTAACCCCAAACCCATAGTAGGAGCGCACCCATGTGTGCGCCCTAATTTACACCGTGATCATTTCACCATGGGCAGACACACCGGTCTGCCCCTACGATGGGATTTATGTAGGGGCGGGTCCCAGACCCGCCAATCAAAATGTATAATCACCGCATGCCCAACGCCCATGTGCTCATTGTTGATGACGAACGCGACATTCGCGAATTGCTGAGCCTATCGCTGAGCCGGATGGGCTTGAGCACCGCTAGCGCTGGCACGGTGCTGGAAGCTAAAACATTGCTTGAGCAACAACACTTCGATGTGTGTCTAACCGACATGCGCCTGCCTGATGGCAACGGCCTGGAATTGATTCAACACGTGGCGCAACACTTTCCGCACTGCCCTATCGCCATGATCACCGCCTACGGTGATGTGCAATCGGCGGTGAATGCGTTAAAGGCTGGCGCGTTTGATTTTGTTAGTAAGCCACTCGACTTAAGCGAACTGCGTGAGATTGTGCAACGCGGCCTATTAATGAGCGTTAATGCAACACAAAAAACCAGCACGAACAACCCATCCGCAGAGTCAAGCAAACAGCCTTTGCCAGAAGCCTTAGCGCATTTAGAACGCGCACAAATTCAACAGGCACTCGAACTGTGCCGCTTTAATAAAACCAAAGCCGCCGCCCATTTAGGCATCACATTTCGCGCACTGCGCTATAAGATGGATAAACTCGGCATGCAATAAAGTGACGCATCGCGTCACTTTTAGCCACAAATTTGTGCATTTTTGGCTTTTAAGTCCTTATTATCCCTAATTTTTTTGTGAACTAGCGCACAAATTAGAAAATGCTTGCGCACAAGCCAAAATTCGGGCATCTTTATAAGGCACTCCACGGCGGTTGCAATCCAACGCTGCCGCTGTGCAGACCACTTACATTATCTCAGGGAGATTTCTATGAAATCGTTACAAAAAGGCTTCACCTTAATTGAATTGATGATCGTTATTGCGATCCTCGGTATTTTGATGGCTATCGCCATTCCTGCTTACCAAGACTACACCGTACGTGCACGTGTTTCTGAAGGTATGAACTTGGCTGGCGCGGCTAAATTGGCCGTTGCTGAAACATTGTCTTCAACCGGTTCGTTCCCAACAACCAACGTTGCAGCTGGTATTGCCAGTGCCGCTTCAATTTCGGGCAATGACGTAACATCAGTAACAGTTGGTAACAGCGGTAGAATCACTGTTCTATATATTGCAACTCGCATACCAAGTGGCGGCAACTTGGTACTCGTTCCTACAAACGCTATTGGTTCAGTAACATGGGCTTGCAACACTGCAGCTACAACAGTTCTTGCCAAGTATCGCCCAGCGAACTGCCGTTAATACGCTAGTATAAAATGATAGAATTAAAGCCCCCATTTTATGGGGGCTTTTTTATGGAGGGAAGAAATGACTGTACTGAACCGTCAATCCAAATTATGGCTCGGGTTAGTGTTATTTGGATTATTAATTTGCTATTACGCGGTGATTCACCCTGCTCTCTACGGCCCTTTCTTGTTTGATGATTTTGCGAATCTGCAGCACCTGTCAATTTTAAACAAACACATTAGTGCTAATTTAGGTGACTATCTTGCTGCCTTTGAGGGTAATCCGGGACGGCCACTCGCCGCACTCAGTTTCCTACTTAACGACAATGCCTGGCCAAGCGCTGCATTCGGCTTTAAATATACCAATGTAATGATTCATCTGCTCAATGCCGTATTAGTGTTTGGCTTAATTCGACAATTGGCGAAAGCTTCAACCAAACTTCCTCAGCATGCCATTTGGCCTGTATTAGCCATGCTTGCTTGGCTGTTTCACCCCATAAACATATCAGCACAAATGTTGGTTGTGCAACGCATGACCTTATTGGCTGGAACGTTCAGTCTTGCCGGCTTGTGGGCATACACCGCCTTGTTGCAGCGCTCTAGCAACTGGCGCGGCGCATTCGTAGCTATGGCTGCATTGGGCACCGCCACACTTCTTGCCTTTCTATGTAAAGAAACCGGCGCATTGCTACCCTTATTTGCTTTGGTGCTGAATGCCACATTGCTTGCCGAATTGTTTTCGCAAAAAGACCGCGCTAGCCAGCGTCTTATCTTGGTTGGATGCGGCATTCCCGCATTGGCATTGCTATACCTGATATTGGATATGGGTTTTCAAGAAAATGCTTTCTTTCACCGCGAATTTAGTCTTGCCGATAGACTGCTGACGCAATTGCATGTGGTATCCGATTACCTGCGGCAGATTCTGTTTCCAAGTTTGACGGGCAGTGGCATCTATTATGACGATTACCCGATTACACGTTTGCTGTTCTCGCCGATTAGCACGCTGCTGATTGGGCTCGCAATGATAGCGGCACTCACATTTGCGATGATCTTCAGAAAACGCTATGTCTTGCTGAGTTTTGCAGTACTGTGGTTTTTTGCCGGACATCTGATGGAGTCGACGGTATTGCCACTCGAATTATATTATGAACACCGAAACTATATTCCGCTACTTGGTTTAGTGCTGGCTGTTACGGCTCTGCCATTTTATCTGGGCGAACGTAAACAGATTGCTTTTCTGTTTTTGGGCATTTGGCTTGCTATGCTAGCTGCAATAACCACACTTCAAGCACCGGTGTGGGGGCAACAGGTAAAGCTTGTTAGCTTTTGGATTGTGGAGCATCCTAAATCGCTGCGCGCCACCCAAGAACTGGCTAAGTACTACTATGACACGGCCGATCCGCAGGCATCGGTTGATGTGATGATGATTGCCTACAACAACGGCGTGCATTCAGCAGATTTACCATTAAATTCTCTGTTAATTAACTGCTGGAAGCCTGGAGTTAAATACAAAAATATTGATTTGTTGTCGGAAAGCATAACGGCCATCAAAACCAGTCCATTTTCGAACGGCAGTTTAGTTATTTTGCAGAAACTCAATCAAGAAGTGCAAAATAATCGTTGCCCAGACGTACTCAATCGACAATCGTGGCTAGCACTTAGCAATGCTTTATTGGCTAATCCAAAATTCAAACGTGCTGGCTCTGACTTTATTCATATTGAGCGCGCAAAGTTAATGATCTCTGCAAAAGACTTGTCAACAACTATGCGTGAATTTGAAGCGGCTTATGCTGCTCAGCCAAGCACTGAAATGAGCTACAAAATTGCTGAAACATTAATTTCTGCAGGGCTTATTGATGATGCCGAAATATGGCTTAAAAAAGGTGTGGCATTGAAAAAACCGTGGTTTAAGGAATGGTTGAGTAGCGATAAGGAAAAATCCAGAGCACTGCTAGAATTAATTGAAAAAGCCAAAAAACAAGCTAGTACTTATACAATTACTGCAACCTCACAAAAAATAGATTAAGTGCATGCGATTTGGATTCGGTAAAAACTGGAAGTCTTACATACAGACGCTGACACCGGAAAGCATTATCATGTCCCGGAATGCGATCATTGAAAGCCTCGGCCGATCGGAGTTCAGCGGATTACGAATACTTGACATCGGTTCGGGTAGCGGCCTTTCCAGTCTAGCGTTCTTAGAAATGGGTGCAGATGTAACTGCTTTTGATTACGACAAAGATTCTGTTGAATGTACGATTTCTCTACTGACAGAAAAAGCGCCGTATTCAGCAAAATGGCAGGCGATACAGCGCTCGGTACTGGATATGGAGTTCATAAAATCGTTAGGCTCTTTTGACATAGTATATTCTTGGGGCGTGCTTCATCACACGGGAGCCATGTGGAGAGCAATGGACAATACGGCTTTGGCAGTTAAAGATGGTGGCATACTGTTAATCGCCCTTTATAACGACCAAGGCTTATTGTCTAAGTTCTGGAAAGCTGTGAAATGGGTCTTCTGCTCTAGCTGGCTTGGCAGATTGGTCGTTAAAACTATTTTCTACCCAGTCTTTTTCGCTTTTTCCATTTTTAAAGACTTCAAGAATAGAGAAGCTCCAATGTCGCACATTCGGAACTATTACCTCAATCGAGGTATGTCAATTGTGCATGATTGGGACGATTGGTTAGGTGGGTATCCGTTTGAAGTTGCCTCAGAGTCTGCGGTCATGAAATGGGCAAGAGTACAAGACATGGTATTACTGAACAAACGAATTACCAATGGATTAGGTTGTAGTGAATTCGTTTTCTTGAAAAACAACAGTTATGGCCAATAAGAAAATACTCTTTGTTTTGCCATGTTTTGGCCATGGTGGAGTTGAGCGCTTAACACTTAACCTTTGTAACAAATTCCTGCAAGATGGGTTTGAATGCTCTATTGCGTTACGAAAACGAGAAGGCGAACTTCTAACACATTTGAACCCAAGAGTTAATGTAATTGAATTAGCTCCAATGAACATTATTGAATTCATTCCAACATTATCAAAAACAATTGCCACATTAGTCCCAAATGCAGTTATTACAGCCTTTCCAGATATTGGCCTACTGACTTGGGTTGCAATTAAATTGTCTGGCGCCAAAACACGGCTTGTTCATGGCGTTCATGACACACATGTTGCCAGCTCTATCACTCCAGGTCTTTTCGGATGGTTGCGAAAAAAATACTTTATATTACTTACAAAAATTATCTATCCGCTTGCTGACGATTTAGTTGCCGTTTCAACCGGGGTAGGGGGAGAGCTAAAAAATCAATTTCGAATTAAAGACTCAAAAATTCATGTTATATACAACCCAATAATACCAGATGATTTTTTTTCTAGTGTTCGGCATAATGGTTTAAAGTCTTCTATGAATGAATATGTACATATTGTTGCACTTGGCAGATTAGCACATCAAAAAGGCTTTGATATTTTAATCAAAGCCTTGGCAAAAATAACCACGCAGAGAAAATGGATGTTATCAATTTACGGAGACGGTCCTGAATATAACAATCTCAGCAATCTAATAAGCCAACTTGGGCTCGGTGATAGCATTAAATTGCATGGATTTATAAGTGATCCATTTGAAAAACTAGCTTCTGCAGACCTCTTCGTTATGCCGTCTCGTCACGAAGGCCTTGGCAATGTTTTAGTTGAAGCGCTAGCATGTGGACTGCCAGTTATCGCTTCAGACTGCCCTCATGGACCTCGAGAAATTTTAGTAGATGGCAAATATGGGAAGTTAGTGCCGTCTGAAAATATAGATCTTCTCGCTGAAGCAATCTCCAATTTTTTTGAGTCTAGCGATAATAAATATAACCTAGGCGTTGAAAGAGCGAGTCAATTCACTTTTGAAGCTTCATATGCAAGTTGGAAAAAATTAATATGCTCAAGATAAGCAGAAAACAAGTTGTCTTCAATATATTCGGCGCGATTTTATCAGGCGTCTTGGATTTTCTTTCTAGAAAATATGCTCAAAAAGAAATCCCACAACTAGTCATATTTAGCCATGACCACATAGGCAATCGAATCAATGTTTTTGGGCGTTATGAAAATGATGATCTTTTCTACCTTGAATCTCTAATTAAATCCAGAAAGTTGGGGGGCGGAGTATGTCTAGATGTTGGTGCAAATATCGGAAATCATGCTTTATTTTTTTCCGACTTTTTTCAACAAGTGCATGCCTTTGAACCTGCTCAGACACCATTTAACTTGCTCAAGATAAATGCAGCATTAAAAAACAACATTTACTGCTATCAGATTGGATTGTCTGACAATTGTGCGACTTTAAAATTGAGTACCCCAATAGACAACATTGGCATGGGCTCTCTATCACTAACTGCTACCACTACAACTACAACAATAGTTACTGACGTGAATGTTAAGACACTTGACTCTATTGAAAGTCTACAGAAAATAAAAATTGAGATAATGAAAGTTGATGTTGAAGGACATGAGCTAGCAGTTATTACTGGAGCAAGTCAAACCATAAAAAAAAATAAACCAATTATTTTATTTGAACAACAAGCAGAGGAATTTGAGCTAGGAACATCTAAGGTAATTGAGAAATTACGCAGTTATGGCTACACCAACTTCTACTGCTATTCCAGTTGGAGCAGAAAATTCCCGAGAATTATTGGTGTAATCTTGAGAGTTATTTTTGGAGATACTGTTACGCTCACTAAGCACTCGGTCTTTGAACATAAATACTATTCAATGATATTAGCTATTAACGATTAATTGATTCGTCAACGTACTTTATCTTTAGATTGATTTGCCACCCACTCCAACAACATCAACACATTCCAAAGCGGATAATGGCCATCGGTTACATTGTTCAAATGGCGTTGCCACAATGCGCGAATGGGATCAGCTTCAAGCATACCGGCAACGGCTATGGATTGCGGCGAAAGCAATGTTTCTGCCCAGTCTCTTAACGGCCCACGTAACCAATCGGCCAAAGGCACGCCAAAACCCATTTTAGGGCGCTCAATGAGATGTTTTGGCACATGCTTGTAAAGCACCTGCCGCAGAAGCCACTTGCTTTGGCCGCTTCTGAAATGTATGTCTTGCGGCATTGATAACGCAAATTCAGCAATGCGATGATCGAGTAGTGGAACCCGGCTTTCCAAGCTATTAGCCATGGCTGCTCGGTCCACCTTTACTAAAATATCATCCGGCAAATAGCTTTTAATATCACGAAGCGCCGCTTGCTTTAATAGGCCGTCAGCTTTCTTGTTAAACGGATAACTTAATTCGTGCGGCAGAGAGCGCGCATCTTTGATCAACGACATGTGCGGATCCCAATGACACATCATTTCTAAATAGCAATCTTCAGGACTCTGAACGGCCAGCATGCCTGCCAGCCGGTGCAAGCGCCAGCCATTAGCCTGCGCATAGTGTGTTTTTCGAAGAATTGGGCGGGCCAGTTTGAAGAATCGATCCCAATGTTTCATCGGAACAATGGTTAGGCAGTTGGCAACAATCTTCCTCAGCGGTTGCGGCATGGCGCCGAACAAACGCCAATAATTAACCAAAGTAGGATAGCGTCCATAACCTAGAAAGAGTTCATCACCGCCATCCCCGCTCAAACTCACGGTAACTTCAGTTCGTGCAAGTTTTGAAACAAGATACGTTGGAATCTGTGAACTATCACCAAAGGGCTCGTCATAGATATCGGCAAGCTTTGGCACCACCGCCAGTGCGTCTTGATCAGTCACATACAACTCAGTGTGTTCGGTGCCCAGATGTGCGGCCACTGCTTTAGCATGCACAGCTTCATTAAAACGCGCATCGCCAAAACCAATCGTGAAGGTCTTTATCGGCTTCATACTATGTTTCTGCATCAACGCCACAATGGTTGAGGAATCGATGCCACCTGAAAGGAATGCGCCCAAAGGCACTTCAGAAAGCATTTGTCCCTTCACTGATTGCTCTAGCAACGCTTCAAATTGCGACACTGCCTCAAGCGGGTCAATTTGCTGACCACCCTTGTCGTGCAGGAAGTCGTCTGGATTCCAATAAGCCGAAACGATTGGCTCTTGTTGTTGACGTAACATTTGGGCATTTAACCGAAGCAGGCAACCAGTTGGCAGTTTGCAAATGCCCTGATATGCCGAATACGGTTGTGGAATATAACCATAGCGAAGAAACAGCGCAAAAGCATCGGTGTTGAAATCAGGTTTCTTCTCGGAACCCGCATTTAGTGCCCGCAGCTCCGAGCCGAACACGAAACAACCATCGATATAACCGTAATACAACGGCTTCTCGCCCATCCGGTCACGGATCAGAATCAACTCGCATAATTGCCTGTCCCAAATTGCCATGGCAAACATGCCCACGCAACGCTTGATAGTTTCTTCGATGCCGAACTGCTCGAAACAGGCCAGCAAGGTTTCAGTATCGGATTGTCCACGCCAGCTAGTTTTCCCAGAAGCAATTAGCTCTTTGCGTAATTCGAGATGGTTGTAGATTTCGCCGTTGTAAGTCAGGCAATAGCGCCCCGACTCCGAATGCATTGGCTGCGCACCTTCCTCGCCAAGACCGATGATAGCCAAACGCCTATGCCCGAACGCGATGCCCGCTTCAGAGTCCAGCCAGTGTCCTTCTGCATCCGGGCCGCGATGTGTCAACGATTTGGTCATGACGGGCAAGCGCACTGACAGCTGCACGAAATGTTGTAATGTCCATCCACCGACGATTCCGCACATAGCCTAGCTCTCCGACAATCGTTTCAAAAATTGCATAAAACTATCACTTTGAATTTCTGCCATTAATTATTATGATTATTTGCGATTTGAAATGCCATGCAACAAGTACGGCAAGTACTATAAAAGACGCCAACCTAGCGATAAGATGAGCTGCGTTGAAATGAATATCTTGAGTCACTGCCATTGCGGCTCCAGTTAATAAAATTGCCACCATAAGCAGCAGTGATCCAGACGCTTTTATGTGCAATCCAGCGCGGCGGCGGACAAGTATATATACCCATAACAACATCAGTCCATAAACTAGAACCTGTGCCAAGGCAATAACTTCTGGGCCATTTGTTTTAGAAAAAACTAAGCTTAGCAAAACAAATAATGCCCCACCAAATAGCCAAATGATAGTTGCTCTACCTAATTCCTTAGTAATAACCAGAAATACAGATAACGCATGATAAAGGTTATAAAGCATTACTGACGTCAACATCCAAGGTAAATATATAATCGCTTGGTCGTATGGAGACTTTGCGAAGATATGAATGATCTCGCTAGAAATTGACATTAATGCAAGCCAAACCAATGCAAAGATGAAACAAATTTCTTTTATACGATCGGCTAATTGAGTACTACAAGCTCCATTAGTTGAATTACTTAATCGCGAAGCCTCTGTCATCCACACGGTCTGTACAACGCTACCAAAAAGCAATGCAATACCAGATATTGATGCTGCAACTGTATAAATACCAGCTTCATACACTCCCCAAAACTGCGCCACCAGCCAACGGTCCATCGAACTAATAATCCAGAACACTGGCGCAATAAATGCCGCAGGCAGCCCAATTTTAATTAATTGCTGAACTTTAGTTATTGTCTGAAAATCAAACCCATTCAAGAAATTAATTTTAGGCCGCGAAACCAGAACAGCAGACGCTACACCCATCGCGTAACCACTGACCAAGGTCACCGCTTGATTATAGCCAGAGTAACCCCGCGCCAAAACCCATGCATACATCACAACTCCTCCGACCGACAAAGCAAAAGCCAGCCGCAAGTATTGCCGCGCCACTTTCATTTGCGATTGGCAAACGGAAAAAATCATGGTGGAAAAAATCCCCAAAGCAAGCCACGGCGTCGATTCTGGCGTTTGCTTACCCCAAAGCCACCAAGCTGCGGAACCAATGATGGCGGCACAAATGGCAAGACTTAATGTCAGCGTCCAAATCACCCGTTCTGTGGCATCTGCTTCCGGTTTAGCTGCTCCCGGAATCGATTGCAGATAGGTAAGATCAAGCCCTAGTAGGGCAATCACAGAAACAAAAGAAACATAGCTAGTGGCCAAAGCCGACATGCCGAATTGGCTAGGCAAAAAAACCATGGTCAGAATCGGCAGAAGTAATACACCAAGACCACGCGAAAGCCCTTGCCCAATCAGGATAATGAATCCGTCGGTGAGGAAGCGCCTTGCATTAACCATAGCGGCAACCCTCCATAAATGCCACATACCTTGATGCGATGGCTGGCGCGTTGAAGCGCTCTGCATCCCAATCGTCGAATGCCGTATTGCTTTTCAATATCATCTGTATTGCATCAGCCATACCATCAACATCACCTACCTTTACCAACTTGCCATAGCGCCCATTTTCAAGGATTTGGCGCGGGCCAAAATCGCAGTCGGTGGAAACAACCGGCAAGCCATGCGCCAAAGCTTCCAGCAATACATTCGGATAGCCTTCTGAATCTGAACAAAGCACGAATGCCGATGCGCGTTTGTACCAAGGGTGCGGATTGGTAACTTCACCAAGCAAATGGATTTTTGAATCAAGGCCATGCCCTGCAATGCGCTGCTTTAGTTCAGCTTCCAAAGGACCTGCACCAATGATGACTAGATGCTCAATCACGGCATCCGCTACTCCTGCATAAGCATCTATCAGCATCGCAGTGTTTTTCTGCGACACCAAACGCCCCACCGTTAAAACATAAGAGTGCGGAAAGTTAGCAAGCGGATCATCTATAGATTCAGCCAATTGTTTTGTTTTTACTACATCAATAGGATTGGGTATTGAAGCAACGGCAACTTTTCCATGTGTTAACTCAGCAAGTTCTTTTGCTACGCCATCGGACACCCCAATGCAACCATCGGCACGAGAATACAGAAATCGCTTCAGTAGCGAAATCATCCAGTTTTTTGAATTCTTCGACGAACAAGCTTCACGAATTATTAGACTCGTTCCTTTCGGCGCGAACAGGCGTGCGGTGCAAGCTAGCAAGCTAGTGCCAGTACCTGTAGAAATGATGATAGAGGTTTGATCAGAATAAAATATTTTTCTGATTCCTAAAAATCCATGAACTACCAAAGGCATTCGGCCTGAGCTTGCAGAATTCAGGAAGCGCACTGAAGTATTCTCAGGCAGCTCAGCCAGTAATGCACCATTTTTTCTTAAGCAAATGAATTCAACGTCATGTGTTTGTGCGAATTGCTTCGCAAGCGCCAACATCACACGCTCGGCTCCACCAAGCCCTAAGTCTGAAATCAGTATATAAATTTTTCTGGTTGCTTTCATTTAATACCACTACCAAGCAGCTTATTGAAGAGCACACCATAGTAATCAGCCGCCACACTCCAAGAGCTATCTTTGCGAATCATCTGACGCCCTGACTCTCCTATGGCGCACAATAAGTTTTTATTTGAGATCGCATGCTGAATGGCCTTGGAAAGAGCTATTGGATCACCTGGTTTGAATACCCAGCCGTTTTTGCCATCAACCACCATACCTTGAACACCAGGCAAATCTGCACTAATAATCGGCAATCCAGACGCGACTGCTTCAGCAACAACATTCGGTCGTCCCTCAGTACGGCTTGAAAGCACGAACAGATCTGACTCAGCCATGATTCCAGGCATTGCGAAGTACTCGACCGCACCTTTCAAAACGACCTTGGACTCTAAACCATAATCCTTAATCCGCATCTGCAAATCAGCTCTCTCAGGGCCTTCACCAATAATCGTTACATATAGACTTGCTGCGCTCGGGAGTAAGTGTAGTGCTTCCAACAGCAGATCAAAACCCTTGACTGGAATCAAACTGCCGACCGCTAATATTTGCAGTGGCGCATCAGAATTTCTCTTCTTACTAGTTGAATTAAAAAATTCATCCGAAATACCATTATGGCAATAGCTGATTTTTTTGGCATATTTTGGATAGACACTCAGCAAGTCATTCATCATTGCCTTTGAAACGCATACTACGGAATCGGCACCAGCCAGCGCCAACTGCAATTGCCACTCAAAAGCCAAGCTACTGCGCGATTTTTCGACATCGCTGCCGCGAAGTGTCAGCACAACTTTCCGGTCGAACAGTTTTCCAGCCAAGCCTGCAATAACTCCACAAATGGCCCAATTTGCATGGATAATATTTGCTGTACGGGCCTTTAGCAAGGTATAGAAAAATAGCGAACTCAACATAAAGGGTAATAACAATAGTTTTAATGGATTCGCTTTCATTGAAGGTAGCAAGCCTCCAGACCCTCCCAATACTTGCAATTTTTTCAACGCATATCGTATCGGTGTAACTTTTACCCCATCAAAATTACCCCCGGACTGTATTTGTTCGTCTGGGCAAAGCACTTCAATCGACCAAGTATCAGACATTGCTCTATAAAGATTGTGGACAAATATGCCGGCAACAGAATTTGCTCTTATTGGATAAGAAGTAGAAAGTGCTATGACTTTTTGCTTAGCCACATTTTCACTTGCATCACTCATACTTTTTATACATCAACGCCGTAATCTGCTCCGACACCAGCCCAATCAAAAATACAATCACCGAGGCGCTGAACAACAACACGCTCATATTGGTGAAGCGGCCTTCGCTGATGAAGGTGTAGGCGTAATAACTTAAGCCGGTTAAAAAGAACATTAAAGCCGTGGGTGCGAATAGCTTCACCGGCGAATATAGGGTGGCAATCTTGAAGATGATGAGCAGAAAACGCACGCCATCTTTTAGCGGACGGATATGGCTTTGGCTGCCCACCCGTTTTTGCACTTCAACGGGTACATACGCCACTGGGTAGCCACTGCGGAAAAACGCCATGGTGCTGGTGGTTGGGTAAGAAAATCCGTTTGGTAGCAAATGCAGGAACTCGCGGAATTTATCGGCGCGCACCGCGCGAAAGCCCGAGGTTAAATCCAATATGTCGTGCCCAGTCATCCAACTAGCCAGTTTGTTGTAAAAGGCGTTCGCCAAACCACGCCCCAGCGACGCTTGGCCGCCTTTCACGCGCGCACCCACCACCATATCGTAGCCTTGCCCGAATTTTTCCAGTAGCACCTGCACATCTTCAGCACGGTGTTGGCCGTCGGCATCCATAAACACAATAATCTCGCCGCTGGCAGCGCGTGCACCGCGCTTAATGCTGGCGCCATTGCCCATTGAATATGGATTGCTGAGCACGGTGGCACCGAACGCGCGGGCCTGCTCGGCGGTGTCGTCTGTCGAGCCATCGTTAACCACAATAATTTCCGCATCGGGCAGCAACGCTTTCAGCGCCGGCATAAACAGTCGAATGCCGGGCGCTTCGTTCTTGGCGGGCAAAACAATGCTAACGCGCATGGCAAACCTAAATATTGTGTGTGTTTAGAGTACAACATTCGGCGCGATTACGGCATGCGGTGTATCTGGCAGGGGCAATTCACGAATTGCCCGCAGGGTTCACGATATTCCGGGCGATTCATGAATCGCCCCTACAACAATCACATATATCCTCCTCTCCCCGTGGGAGAGGGTTGGGGTGAGGGCGTATGTATTGATGAGAGAGGGCTGGGGTGAGGTCGCATACACACCACGGTGGGCCGAGGCCCACCCTACTAACGATTCTCGCGTGTATGCCATAGCCGTAACACGTAGATGGTGGATTTCTGAATCTCGTAGCGAATCTCGTAATGAGCAACCAGAATTCGGCGCACCTCGCGAGGCTCAAATTCTTCAAGACTTTCTCCAAGCCGCGAATTCGCCAATAAGCTAGTTGGTGCGCTGGTGAGCGATTGCACAGTTCGCACCGCTGCCGCTTGATTGACCGATGCCAGAAACGTATAAAGCCGCGTTACATCAGATATCGCCTTACCTGTCCACTTCAGCTCCATTAGCTTGGCATCGGCAGCGGCTTATCAGAACTTAGACTATTCGCCCATGCCTGTACGTCTTGATGATTGATTATGCTTCCGGCATCTACGTCAGCCATCGCTTCTCGAGTCAGGCGACTGCGTTCTTCCTCTTGCTCAATCCAAGCCGAAAGCGCCTGCTTCATAATCCATCCCCGCGAGCGCTCAAGACGAGCGGCAATCTGATCTAGCTTTTCTGCCAACGGTAACGGAACGTGTGCCGTTAAAACTTTGGTTTCTGCCTGAGCCATGTGCATATCCTCTCAATGATTGATTTATAATTAATCATAGTGATTATTTTTGATTAAATCAAGTACTCACGCCCTCACCCCAACCCTCTCCCACAGGGAGAGGGAGCCAGTACGGCGTTGTGGTTAGGTTTTGGAGGCGAGCTGTGACACCGCCTGGATAATCAATAGTCACCCAACCCTCTCCCACAGGGAGAGGGGGAAATACACATAGGGGCAATTCATGAATTGCCCAATAACCCATCGTAGGGGCGAATAATCATTCGCCCAAATTAATGCATGGCGTTGGGGCGAATTTTGTGTTCGCCCGAATAAACCGCGCATTTGAAACGGGCGAACACAAGGTTCGCCCCTACAAAAATCGCATATACCACGGTGGGTCAAGACCCACCCTACGAAGAAGGGCGTTACAAAACGGTGCGCATTTATTCCCCTTCGTTTGCGAAGGGGTGGTGCGCAGCACCGGGGTAGTACAGTAAAGCGTATATTGTGATTATTGACCCAGCGCACGTTTTTACGGCAAAAAACTTTGCCAAACAAGGCTTTTAGGGTAAGCTTTGAGTGGGGAATCAGAACACATAGAACCTATGAATGCACAGGTAGCAAATTTAGTTGGCATTACCGGTATAGCACGACGCCTAGTGCAGGATAGCGCGCTGAGTGAAGCCGATGCCCGATTGGCACTCGCCGAAACCGGTAAAGACAAAAAAACCATTCAGAAATACCTTACCGATAAAAAATTGGTGAGTAGCATTCAATTGGCATCGGCCATTGGTTTGGAGTTTGGTTTGCCGGTTTTTGATTTGTCGGCGCTGGATTTAAACCAATCAGCGGCCAAGCTTATTTCTGAAGAATTGGCTAATAAGCAATTGGTGCTGCCACTGCGCCAGCGTGGCAATAAATTGTTTGTAGCGATTGCCGACCCAACCAATAGCGCTGCGTTGGATGCGGTGAAGTTCGCCGCCAACACCTTGGTTGAACCCGTAGTGGTGGCCGAAGATGCCTTGCGCAAAGCTATTGAGATGGTGTATAACTCGCCAGCCGATACCCTTGACGACTCCGGCGACGACGCACTGGCTAATTTGGAATCGATTGGCGGCGACGACGATTTGCCCGACGACAAAGGCGATCACAAAGCCGATGACACGCCAGTGGTTAAGTTCGTTAATAAGCAATTAACCGATGCCATTAAGCGCGGCGCGTCCGATATTCACTTTGAGCCTTACGAAACCGAATCGCGGGTTCGATTCCGCACCGATGGCATTTTGCGGGTGGTGGCAAAAGCGCCGATTGGTTTGCATCCGCGTATTGCCGCGCGCCTAAAAGTGATGGCCGCCTTAGACATCGCCGAAAAACGTGTGCCGCAAGATGGCCGGATTAAATTGAATTTATCAAAAACTCGGCAGATGGATTTCCGAGTTAGCACCTTGCCCACTTTATTTGGTGAAAAAATCGTTCTGCGTCTGCTCGACAGTTCCGCCGCAAAACTCGGTATCGAGAAACTTGGCTATGAGCAAGACCAGATGGATTTGTATCTTGAGGCCCTGCAAAAACCATACGGCATGATTTTAGTGACTGGCCCCACTGGCTCGGGTAAAACCGTGTCTTTGTATTCCGGGTTAAATATCTTGAATACACCGGAGCGCAATATTTCTACCGCCGAAGATCCCGTCGAAATTCGTATGGCTGGTGTCAATCAGGTGCAAGTGAGCAACAAAAAAGGCATGACCTTCGCAGCAGCCTTGCGTTCTTTCTTGCGGCAAGATCCCGACATCATCATGGTCGGCGAGATTCGCGACTTGGAAACCGCCGAAATTTCCATTAAAGCAGCGCAAACCGGACACTTGGTGCTGTCCACCCTGCATACCAACGATGCCCCGCAAACCATTGCACGCTTAATGAACATGGGCATCGCGCCGTATAACATCACCTCTTCGGTGACTTTAGTGATTGCACAGCGCTTAGCGCGCCGCTTGCACGATTGCAAAAAGCCAATGAAACACCCTTTGCCGCCGGCTGCGTTGTTAAAAGAAGGCTACACGCAGGAAGAAATTGATGCCGGCCTCACCTTATATGAAGCGATTGGTTGTGATGAGTGCACCGAAGGCTATAAAGGTCGCTTGGGTATTTATCAAGTGATGCCGATGAGCGAGCTGATCCAAGAAATTATTTTACAAGGCGGCAACGCCTTGGATTTAGCGCGCGCGGCTAAACAATCCGGCGTGCGTGATTTGCGACAATCCGCCCTACTCAAAGCCAAAAATGGTATTACCAGTTTGGCTGAAATCAACCGTGTTACCAAGGATTAACTATGGCCGCTACCCGAGCTACTGTGCGCAAAACCATTAAACCAGCTTCCACCAACGTGGTACTGGTGCAATACACCTGGGAAGGCATTGATAAGCGCGGCAAAAAAATGAAGGGCGAGGAAGTTGCCAAGTCTGAATCGGCCTTGAAAGTTGAGCTGCGAAAACGCGGCATCACCAATCCAACGGTTAAGGAAGTCAAAAAGCCATTTTTTGGTGCATCGGGCAGTTCAATAACCCCGCAAGATATTGCGATATTTTCACGGCAATTAGCCACCATGATGGCTTCCGGCATTCCCATGGTGCAGGCGTTTAGCATTGTGGCTGGTGGCCAGAAAAACATTCGCATGCAAAACCTGCTGGAAAACATTGGTGCCGATATCGCCAGCGGCACCGCGCTTTCAGAAGCGCTTGCCAAGCATCCGCTGTATTTCGATGCCCTGTACCAAAACTTGGTACAAGCAGGCGAAAACGCCGGTGTACTCGATACCGTGCTGGATACCATTGCCAACTACAAAGAAAGCATCGAAACCCTGAAAGGTAAAATCAAGAAAGCCCTGTTTTACCCTTCCGTGGTGATTGCGGTAGCTTTTTTAGTGTCAGCCGTGTTGCTAATTTTCGTGGTTCCCACCTTCCAAAATCTGTTTAAAGGCTTTGGTGCCGATTTGCCCGCCTTCACCTTGATGATTATTGGCGCTTCCGACTTTATGATAGCTTGGTGGTGGTTAATTTTAGGCATCATTATTGGTGCGATTTTCCTAACCATTAGCTCCTTGAAGCGCTCTAGAGCATTCGCTGAATTCGTTGATCGCTTATTGCTGAAGATTCCGGTTATCGGCCAGATTATGCACAACTCAGCCATTGCCCGTTTTGCGCGCACCTTGGCAGTTACCTTTAAAGCCGGCGTGCCCTTAGTGGAAGCCTTGGGCACTGTGGCTGGCGCCTGCGGCAATGTGGTGTATGAAAATGCCGTGCTCGCCATCCGCGACGATGTGGCCAGTGGCTACGCGCTCAATGTGGGTATGAAGCAAATTGGCTTGTTTCCGCATATGGTGATGCAGATGACCGCCATTGGCGAAGAAGCAGGTGCACTTGATACCATGCTGTTTAAGGTTGCCGAATTCTACGAACAAGAAGTCAATAATGCGGTGGATGCGCTGTCTAGCTTAATCGAACCTTTAGTGATGATTGTTATTGGTATTGTGGTTGGCTCGATGGTGATTGGTATGTACTTGCCTATCTTCAAACTGGCGGCCGCCATTTAATGCTGGCATTTTTTGCCGAAAATAGCGCGTGGGCCATTGCTTTAGCGCTAATGCTTGGGCTATTAGTCGGTAGCTTTTTGAATGTGGTGATACTGCGCTTGCCGGTACGCTTAGATTGGGCATGGCGCCAAGAAGCGCGTGAAGTGCTGGGCTTGCCTGATGTGTATGAACCAAAGCCTGCAGGGCTCGCTGTTGAACGCTCTGCTTGCCCAAGCTGCGGGCATACGCTTAGCGCCTGGGAAAATATACCACTACTCAGTTTTATGCTTTTACGCGGCAAATGCAGCGCCTGCAAAATCTCCATTTCGTGGCAATATCCGCTGGTTGAACTCATAACCGGCGTATTATTTGCTGTGTGCATTTGGCGCTTTGGCTTTTCGCTGCAAGGCGGCTTAGCCTGTGTGTTCACTGCTGGTTTAGTGGCGCTGTCAGGCATTGATCTGCGTACCACTTTGCTGCCCGACCAAATCACTCAGCCTTTGCTATGGCTCGGCTTGCTGATCAGTTTAATCACTGTTTTCGTGGACCCGACATCAGCGTTGCTTGGAGCTGCATTTGGCTATTTAAGCCTGTGGTCGGTCACCAAGCTATTCAAACTCATTACTGGCAAAGACGGCATGGGCGCTGGCGATTTTAAACTGCTGGCGGTGTTGGGCGCTTGGTGCGGCGTGAACGCCATTTTGCCAATCGTGTTTATTTCATCTTTAGTCGGTGCCATTATCGGCGGCATTTGGCTGGCCACAGCCGGTAAACATAAAGACACACAAATTCCGTTCGGCCAATACTTAGCCATTGCCGGTTGGATTCAATTCATCTCCGGCACCGATTTCATAGCGCTGTATATGCGCTGGGCAACTGGCGGCTAATGCCGTTTTGTGTAGCCATCAGTGGCGGCATTGCTTCTGGAAAATCCACTGTCTGCGAACATCTGCAACAAGCAGGCATAGCAGTGGTTGATGCCGATATTGTGGCGCGTGAATTAGTGGCACCAGGCCAGCCTGCCTTGCTAGCGATTGCCGAACAGTTCGGCGCACATTTTATCCAAGCGAATGGTGAACTAGATCGCGCCGCCTTGCGCGCACATGTATTTTCCGAGCCAAATGCCAAACAGCAACTCGAACACATACTGCACCCGCGTATTCAAGCCGAATTGTTGCGCCAAAGCCAGCAAGCACAAAGCGCTTATGTGGCGGTGGCCATTCCATTGCTCAGCCCAGCTAGCCGGCACAGTGCCTATCAATGGCTAAACCGTGTGTTGATTGTGGACGCACCAGAAGCGCTGCAAATTGCGCGTATTGCAGCGCGTGATGGCAGCAGCCCGGAGTTAGCGAAAGCCATGATTGCCACGCAACTGCGTTTTGCTGAACGCCTACCAATGGCCGATGATGTACTTATTAACGATGCAGATTTGGCGCAATTACAGATATGGGCCGGGCGGTTGCATGAAAAATATTTGGCGATGATAACTGCCTCGATATGACTACCCCGCCCTGCGGGCACCCCTTCATACATGAAGGGGAATTCAACGCATTTTTCTATACCGCATAATATTCCCCTTCGTATTCGAAGGGGTGGTGCGTAGCGCCGGGGTAGTGCTTTAACCTAAACGCGGCCAAAACGCGCTAATGCCAGCCACACCTTGTGCGCCATGCTGGCGGGCAATGCTTACATCGGCTGGGCCTAAGCCACCAATGGCGAAAATAGGTAAAGACACCTCTGCGCGCAACTTTTGCCAAGTGTCCCAACCCATTGGCTCAATGCCTGGGTGCGAAGCGGTTTTATTCACCGAGCCAAGCACCACAAAATCCAAGCCAAGCGCTTGCGCGTGTTTCAACTGTTGCAAATTGTGGCAAGAAGCCGAAACCGGCAAACGCGCGGCTAAGGGCCGTGATTGCAGCGCCATTAATTGTTCGCTGGATAAATGCAAGCCCACATCAAAATCGTGCGCTAAACCCAGCTGACCATTAATCAGCAATTGTGCTTTATGTTTTTTGCACAAGGCCGACGCCAGCGTTAATAAAGCTTTTAACGGCTTTTCTTGCCAAGTTTTTGCACGCAATTGCACTAAGCGATAGCCTTGCGCCAATGCTGCATCTAATTCGCGCAAAAAACGTGTGGTGTCGGTAGTAGGTTCTGGCGTAATTAAATAATGCGCGGGTTTTTGCAACACCGCAACCACCGGCAAGTCGGCAGGCGGCATTGGGTAGGAGGTGAGTTTATTATTAGGCACCCACGCTAAGGCTTGGTTTTCCATGCCGCGTGGCTGTCCGGTGTATTTAGTGACTTTAAAAACATCCAACTTAATGCTTTTATTGCCAACATGCTGTGGTACCGACATCAATGGCTCGGTACTAATCACATCAATGCCGAGCTCTTCTTTCAGCTCACGTTTCAATGCTTCTTCAGCGGTTTCATTGCGCTCAATTTTTCCGCCCGGAAATTCCCAAGCGCCAGCCATATCTCGGCCAGTAATTCGGCGCGCCAAGAGTACACGGCCACTGGCATCGGTTAATACGCCGGCAGCAACCGGAACCATTCGTGGCGAGGCGCTGGATGTTCTACGCATTAACTTAAAAGCCCATGGCATTGTTTGAATTTTTTTCCGCTGCCACATGGGCATGGATCATTGCGGCCCACTTTCGGACCGCTTGGCGCTTTAATCACCGCCATCTCGGCCAATTCTTCATCGGCACCCATTGAACCGACGCTTGGATGCTGGAAGTTCATTTGTTTCGCCTGTTGCTCATGGCGAACGCGATCCGCTTCTTCCATGGCAGTCACTTCGTCTTCGTCGCGAACCCGCACGCGCGCCAGCATCGTGGTCACTTCAAATTTGACTTTATCCAGCATTTCCGAAAACAGCTCAAAGCTTTCACGCTTGTATTCTTGCTTTGGTTGCTTTTGTGCGTAACCGCGCAGATGAATGCCTTGGCGTAAATAATCCATACGCGCTAAATGCTCCTTCCAGGTTTGGTCCAAGACATTCAGCATCATGTGTTTTTCTAACTGGCGCGCCATTTCTGGGCCAATTTGTGCCTCTTTGTGAGAGAAATGCTCAGCAACCTGTTTTTGCACTTCAGCAACAACACCTTTATCATCCAATTCTTCGCTGCTGGCCAGCAAAGCTTTTAAATCCACATGCACAGTGAAGTGTTCCTGCATCGCTTGTTCAAGGCTTGGCAAATCCCACTGCTCATCAATAGAATCGATGGGTACAAATTTACGCACTTGCTCTTCAACCACATCTTCACGAATCGCGTGAATGGTATCTGCCACATCGTCGGCTTCCAGCAGTTCATTGCGTTGTTGGTAAATCACTTTGCGCTGATCATTGGCCACATCATCGTATTCCAACAAGTTTTTACGCATATCGAAGTTATGCGCTTCCACTTTACGCTGCGCATTTTGGATTTGACGCGACACCAAAGCCGACTCAATCACTTCGTCTTCTTTCATGCCCATGCGGCGCATGGCTGTTTGCACCCAATCGGCGGCGAAAATGCGCATTAAGTTGTCTTCTAAAGACAGATAAAAGCGCGATGAGCCCGGATCGCCTTGGCGGCCAGAACGGCCACGCAGCTGGTTATCAATACGGCGCGACTCATGGCGTTCAGTACCAATAATATGCAAGCCACCTAAAGCAACGACCTGATCATGACGAATCTGCCAAGCTTCTTTAGCATGACTAAGTGCCAATTCATCAGGATTTTCACCCAAGGCTTGCACATCAGCTTCTAGATTTCCGCCCAGCACAATATCGGTGCCGCGGCCGGCCATATTGGTGGCGATGGTGACGGATTTTGCAGCACCAGCTTGCGCCACAATATGCGCTTCGCGCTCATGCTGTTTGGCGTTTAATACTTCATGAGCAATATTGGTTTTGCTTAATTCTGCCGAAAGCAGCTCAGAGGTTTCAATTGATGTTGTGCCGACCAACACCGGCTGGCCGATTTCAAAACAACGCATGATGTCTTGCACGACCGCTTGAAATTTTGCATCGCGGGTTAAATAAACCAAATCCGGATCGTCTTTACGAATCATCGCGCGATGGGTTGGAATAACCACCACTTCTAAGCTATAAATATTTTGGAACTCATACGCTTCAGTATCAGCGGTGCCGGTCATGCCGGCCAGTTTGCCGTACATACGGAAATAATTTTGGAAGGTAACCGAGGCCATGGTCTGATTTTCGCGCTGAATAGGCACGCCTTCTTTGGCTTCAACCGCTTGATGCAAACCATCCGACCAACGACGCCCTTGCAAGGTACGGCCAGTGAATTCGTCGACAATAATTACTTCGCCGTCGCGCACAATATAATCAACATCGCGCTGATACAAAGAATTAGCGCGCAATGCCGCGTTTAAATGATGCACCACCGAGAGATTATTGCCTGAATACAAGCCATCGTCTTCGCTAATAATACCGGCTTCGCGCAGAATCAATTCGGCACTTTCCATGCCGGCTTCAGACAAATGCACTTGCTTGGATTTTTCATCAATCCAGAAATCGCCTTCGCTATCTTCTTTTTCTTGCTTGATGAATTTCGGCACAATGCGATTGACCTTGACATACAAGTCAGGCGATTCATCGGCCGGGCCTGAAATAATCAACGGTGTGCGCGCTTCGTCAATTAAAATGGAATCCACTTCATCCACAATGGCAAAATTCAAGCCGCGTTGAAAACGCTCGTCTTTGTTACTTGCCATGTTATCGCGCAAATAATCGAAGCCGTATTCGTTGTTGGTGCCGTAGGTGATATCGGAGGCATAGGCTTCTTTCTTTTCATGATGCGGCATACCAGGCACTACCACGCCAACGCTTAAGCCTAAGAAATTATACAGTTTGCCAAGTGTTTCGGCATCGCGGCGAGCCAAGTAATCATTGACGGTCACCACGTGTACACCCTTGCCAGACAGTGCATTTAAATACACCGGCAAGGTAGCGACTAAAGTTTTGCCTTCACCCGTTCGCATTTCGGCAATACGGCCAGTATGCAAAACCATACCGCCAATCATTTGCACATCGTAATGGCGCAAACCAAGAGTTCGCACCGACGCTTCGCGGCACACAGCAAACGCTTCCGGCAGAATTTTATCAAGGCTTTCACCTTGCTCAACGCGCAGTTTGAAAGCCGCCGTTTTGGCTTTAAGATCTTCATCGCTGAGCGATTTCAAGCCGTTTTCGAACTGATTGATGCGCTGGACGTCTTTCTCGAAATTGCGCAGATTGCGCTCGTTACGGCTGCCGAACAGTTTGGTAAGCAATTGATTGAACATGGTTGAACCGAATAGTGGTGATTCCTGTTTACACAGGATTTAACCCGGACTGCGCTAAAAAAAACGGCTATCCGGGAGATAGCCGACTATTTTAACCTGTGGGCAGATTTAGAACAATCAAGTCTTAACTATGGGTTTTATCCAAAAAAGCCCGTGGATTGACTGGCCGGCCGTCTTTATGCACTTCAAAATGCACGTGTGGGCCAGTTGAACGACCTGTTGAGCCGGCTTTTGCGACCATTTGCCCAGCACGCACCACATCGCCTTCTTTGACCACAAAAGCGGAATTATGCGCATAAATGGTTAGGTAACCATTTTGATGGTCGATTTCAACGACATTGCCAAAACCGGTTTTCCAGCCCGCAAACACCACTAAGCCATTTCCGGCTGAACGCACAGAATCACCAATATTGGCCTCAAAATCGATACCATTATGATGCGCACGACCACCCAAAACCGGATGCAGTCGGTAGCCGAAATCCGAGGTGACATAGCTGTCGGTGGGGCGTGTGGTTGGTTGCGACTTCAATTCGAGTTCTTGTTCAAACAACATCGATTCCAACACCGATAGCTGTTGCGAGGACATTTCGAACTGCGCTTGAATCTGTTTTAGGTTTTGCTCAAGTTCAGGCTTAGAAATATCTTCCGCTTGTTCGCCACCACCAGAGCCTGGTGTGCGATCAAAATTAAACTCGCCGCCATTCAACTTGCTATCACGCGTTAAACGAATACCTAATGCATTCAAACGATTGGCCTGAGCTTGAAGCTCTGCTAAACGCAATGCCATAGCGTTCATGTCGCGTTGGTTATCGGCTTTTAAATTGGTAATTAAGCGGTCTTGCTGTTGTATGCGGCTATTGAGTTGGGAAAGCTGCAAGTTACCCACTACGCTGTTGGCGGCAAAGCCGAAACCGAAAATCAGCAATGTGCTCAATAGCACAGACGCAATAAAGATACTCGCGGTACGCTTATCACTCAGATTGATTTTTTTTGGTGCCCGAAGGTGTTTTGACACTAAAATGATGTTGAACATTCACGAATCTCTTAAAAGTCATGGCCTCAGACAAACCGTCAAAACCTGAAAAAACAGCGCTTAGCGCTCTTGAAAGCTCAGGTTTGTCGGCTTTGATTCAGCGCGCCCATTCGATGGAAGCGATAGACCAAAGTCTACGTCGGAGTTTGCCAGAAGCCTTAGCTAAGCAGTGTCGCTTAGTGGTATTGGAGCCTGACAAACTGATTTTTCATGTATCCAATTCAGTTTGGAAAAACAAGTTGCGCTTACATAGCCAAGTAATACTGGCCGCTGCAAGCGCGTTAGGGCTCCATGCCCGAGAAATTAGAATCAAAGTCGATCCGGCGTATAAACACACTGAAGACTAAATGATGGGATCATTGTCCACTAAAACCGAGAATAAACTGTTAATGGAAGGTTAAAATTAGGTTAACACACTAATTTTTCTTCATTTTTTTGTTCAGTTTGCTAAAACTGGGCTGCCATAAGAAATAGGTGATTCTACGCCTTCTTCCTCGAAACTAATCTCTTCCCAGGCACTTGGGTCGGCTATTAAGGCCAGCAAAAGCTGATTATTCAAGCCATGCCCCGATTTGTAAGCAAAATATGCGCCAATAATGCTGTGTCCCATTAAATACAGATCGCCTATTGCATCAAGAATTTTGTGTTTAACGAATTCGTCTTCGTAGCGCAAGCCGTCTTCATTCACCACGCGGTAATCATCCAACACAATGGCATTATCCAAACTGCCACCAAGCGCTAGGTTTCGATCGCGCATGTATTCTATGTCTTTCATAAAGCCAAACGTACGAGCACGGCTGACTTCTTTAACAAACGAGGTAGTCGAGAAATCGATTTCAGCATTGGCGGCAGATTTTTTAAAGGCTGGGTGCTTGAAATCAATGGTGAAGCCAATTTTGAAGCCGTTATATGGCTCAAAGCGCGCCCATTTATCGCCATCAGTCACTTGAATGGTTTTTTTGATGCGAATAAAGCGTTTGGCGGCGTTTTGTTCTTCAATGCCCGCCGATTGAATCAGAAACACAAACGGGCCGGCTGAGCCGTCCATAATTGGCACTTCTTCGGAGGACAAATCAATATAGGCATTATCAACACCTAAACCGGCCAAAGCCGCCAATAAGTGTTCAGTGGTTTTAATTTTTACATTGTTTTTATCAACCAACACCGTGCAAAGCTGGGTTTGGCCAACTAATTGCGCCTGCGCTTTGATTTCAACCGTCTGCGGCAAATCGATTCGGCGAAACACAATGCCGGTATTAACAGCAGCTGGGCGAAGCGTCATGAACACTTTTTCACCACTATGCAAACCTACACCGGTGGCGCGAATCACATTTTTTAAGGTGCGTTGCTTAATCATGGGTCAATTTTAAGGCCTGGCGTGTGTATAAAATATAAACAAAGCGATGATTTTTTTAGGAATATTGGTATAACTCAGCAACCATTGTAAAACAAGATGGCGTTTGGAGCAAAAGAAGCGGCTCGCTGGAGACCAACGAGCCAAAATAAGCCGATATCGCAGGACAACGATAAAGGCTGGGGCTACAGCAAGCCGTTAATCCGCTTGGCGGCGTAAAAACGACGGAATATCTAAGTAACTTTGGCCGCTTGAACCGTTGCTAACATCATTCAATGCCGTTGCTGGGCTAGCCATGGAAGGCTCGCTGCGACCGGAACGACGTAAGCCGCTAGAAATGCCTGGCAAACCTGGAGGAGTTACTGGATCAAAGCTGGCTGGGCCGTCTGTGCCAGTTGCTTGCCAAACATTCACTTTTTCAACCAGCACGGGGCGAGCTGCTTTAGCACGCGATTGATTTAGGCCGGTGGCAACCACAGTCACGCGAACTTCATCGCCCATGTTTGGATCAAGCACTGTGCCTACTACAACAGTTGCATCTTCCGAGGCAAAGGCTTCGATGGTGCTGCCGACTTCGTCGAATTCACGCATGGTGAAGTTCGGGCCAGCAGTGATATTCACCAACACGCCATTGGCGCCATGCAGATTTACTTCATCTAACAACGGATTATTAACCGCAGATTGCGCGGCAGCTTGTGCGCGATCATCGCCACGTGCAATACCGGTGCCCATCATTGCCAAGCCCATTTCCGACATTACCGTGCGCACATCGGCAAAGTCAACATTGATGATGCCCGGACGGGTGATTAAATCGGCAATGCCTTGCACTGCGCCTAACAACACATCATTAGCGGCTTTAAAGGCGCTGATCATGGTGGCATCGCGGCCGAGCACGGTGATTAATTTTTCATTTGGCACGGTAATCAAGGAATCGCAATGCTTGGCGAGTTCTTCAATACCTTGCAAAGCAGTTTGCATACGACGACGGCCTTCAAACGGAAAAGGCTTGGTGATCACGGCAACGGTTAAGATGCCCATTTCTTTCGCTACTTGCGCCACAACGGGCGCTGCGCCAGTGCCGGTGCCGCCACCCATACCGGCGGTGATGAATACCATGTCGGCACCTTCAAGCGCTTTGATAATCGATTCGCGATCTTCAAGCGCCGCTTGACGACCCACTTCAGGATTAGCGCCTGCGCCAAGACCTTTGGTTACGTTAGCACCCAATTGCAATTGGGTTTTAGCGCCACACTGTTTGATGGCTTGCGCGTCAGTATTGGCGGTGATGAATTCAACGCCTTCAACGCCGGAATTGACCATGTGCGCAACCGCATTACCGCCGCCGCCGCCCACGCCAATTACTTTAATCACGGCATTGGGAGCCGCTTGTTCTACTAATTCAAAATGTGCCATGTGTATGTCCTCTTTTTTTATGTGAATGATTGCCAAACTGTTTTACAGCTCGCCCTTAATAATTTTGCCGATCTTGTCAAACCAGCCACCCATTGCTTTGTTGCTACGAAAACCCGGGCGGCGCGGATTATCGTTTAATCGACCCCACTGCATCAAACCGACTGCAGTAGCAAAGGTTGGATTGCCTACCACTTCGCCCAAGCCTTGAATATGGTGCGGAATGCCCTCGCGCACCGGCATATGCAGCATTTCTTCGGCCAGTTCTAAAACGCCTTCCATACGCGCTGCACCACCTGTTAATACCAGCCCAGCGCGGACAAATTCTTCAAAACCCGAACGACGTAATTCAGCGTGTACCATCTCGAAAATTTCTTCGTAACGGCTTTGCACGGCTTCCGCCAAGGATTGTCTGGCTAAACGTCGCGGCGCACGACCACCCACGCCCGGCACTTGAATTGATTCATCGGCGCGAGTCAATTGCGCCAATGCGCAGGCATAGCGAATTTTTAATTGCTCAGCTTCTGGTGTGGGAGTGCGCAGGATATGCGCGATGTCGTTAGTAACTTGATCGCCGCCAATCGGCAACGAAGCGGTATGCCGAATATAGCCACCGGCATACACGGCGATATCGGTAGTGCCCGCGCCCATATCCACCAACACCACGCCGGATTCTTTTTCGTCGTGAGTTAGCACTGCGTGCGACGAAGCCAGCGACGACAATACCAAACCATCCACTTGCAAACCGCAACGACTGATGCATTTTTCGATATTGGAAGCCGCTGATGTGGCCGCGGTAATCAGCAAAGCGTGCAGCTCCAAACGCACCGCCGACATACCGACTGGATTGCGCACACCTTCTTGGAAATTATCCAAAATATATTCCTGCGGGATCGCGTGAATAATGCGTTGGTCAGACGAAATTGCTACCACTCTGGCGGCTTGCAGCGCCTGATCTAAATCTTGGTATTGCACTTCGCCGCCAACCACCGGCGAAATACCGGATGAACGACGGCATTCGGTATGCGAACCGGAAATCGATGCGTACACCGAGCGAATTTCACAGCCAGCCATCACTTCCGCTTCTTCAATCGCACCTTTAATCGATTCAACTGTTGATTCAATATCAACCACCACACCGCGGCGCATGCCACGTGAGTCGTGTGTGCCTAGTCCGATGACTTCAATTTCATCAAACTCAGGAGAATATTCACCTACCAAGGCGGTGACTTTGGATGTACCCACATCCAAACCGACAATTAGAGATTTATCGCTTTTTCGATTCATATCGCAGTGTGTCCCTGCAAAATTTGTGGCGGAATAATTTCCGCGATGGGTTGAGGAACGCTTTTCCAAACTAAGGCAAAACCATTGGTGTAACGTAAATCGGCTTGCATCAGTTGGCGTTTATCGTCGCGCTTAATTTTTGGCAGCAAGACAATGAAGCGTGCTAAGCGTGGCTCAACATCGTTTCGGCCAATATCCAACACCAAGCCATCCGAGAGCACCACCCGCCAAGCATTGCGCTCATTCAAGCTAAGCTCGGCAATGCGTAAACCCACCGACCGAAACAGAGGCTGCGTTTGTTGGTAGAACATGCGCATTTCTTGCGCTTGCAAATCTGGGCCACTAAATTTAGGTAGCACAGGCAACTTAGTATTTGGCATGGCAAAAATTGAACCTTGCTCAGCCAACATACGTTTGCTATTCCAAACCGCAAGCGGGCGGAATTCCTGCATTTTTACCACTAAGGTATCCGGCCATTTTTTTCGTACTTCTACTTTTTCAACCCAATGCAAGGCCGATAAATTTTGATTGATGACTGCCAAATCAACCGCAAAAAAACCTTGCTTTAAATGTGGGGTAATGGATTTTTGAATTTGCGCTTGCGTCACAAAATGAAACGGTGCCGACACGCTTAAATGTTTCATTGGCCAATGTTGCCCGCCAAGCCAACCATTTAACACAGCTAATACTGGCGAAGCCAAAATGGCAAGCACCAATAATCCGAGCAGTAGGCGGCGGAATGCGGGCATCAGGCGGCCTTATCCTGCATACTGGATTCTAGAATTAGCCAGCACAACTGCTCAAAATCGATGCCAATTTGTTGTGCCGCTTTCGGCACTAACGAATGCGAGGTCATGCCTGGTGCGGTATTCACTTCAAGCAAATACAAGCCACCATCGCTGTCGCGCATCACATCAACACGGCCCCAGCCTGAGCAGCCTGCCGCTTTAAATGCTGCCAAAGCTAACTGACCAATAGCAAGTTCTTGCTCACCTTGCATTCCTGGGCAAAGGTATTGCGTATCATCGGCAATATATTTGGCGTGATAGTCATAGTATTCGCCAGCCGGCACAATACGAATAGAAGGCAAAATGCGTTCGCCTAGAATACCCACAGTGAACTCTTGCCCAACAATCATTTGCTCCATCAGCAATTCGCCAGGGTAGCTATTGGCTAAATCTACCGCCGCTTGCAAGTCTTCTTCCTTAAACACACGGCTAATGCCTACGCTTGAGCCTTCGCAAGATGGCTTCACAATCAGCGGCAATCCAATGGACTGCGCAGCGGCCACAATATCGGCGCCAGGCGCTAAACGCACATAACGCGGAGTTGGCAAGCCCAAAGACATCCACACTTGTTTGGTGCGAATTTTATCCATGCTTAACGCCGAGCCCAATACATCAGAACCGGTGTATGGGATGCCGAAGGCTTCCAATAAGCCTTGCAAAATGCCGTCTTCGCCGCCGCCTTTATTGCCGTGCAAAATATTAAATACGCGGTCTACTTGTTTGTTTGCTAATAATTCCATCAAGGCTGGAATACCATCCACAGAGAATGCCTGCACGCCTTTAGCGAGCAAGGCATCCAACACATTCGAACCGGAATTCAACGACACTTCACGCTCAGAACTGCTACCACCCATCAACACGGCTACGCGCCCGAATTTCGCTGCAGCATTCAAAGCATTCATACTTTTGGCTCCAAAATCAATCCGTGCTGGGCAAGCTCGTTACAAACGGCACCAATATCGCCTGCGCCCATTAGTAGCAATAAATCGCCGTCTTTTAATACATCAGCTAGCACCGAACGCAATTCGCTTGCCGCACCAACCACCACTGGGTCCAATCGGCCACGTGCCCGAATTGAACGCGCCAGAGATTTGGCATCGGCGCCAAGCACAGGCGCTTCACCAGCGGCATACACATCGGTTAACACCACTGCATCGGCGCTGGAAAGCACGGCGGTGAATTCGTCAAATAAATCGCGTGTACGCGAGTAACGGTGTGGCTGAAAAGCAACCACCATACGCTTCTCAGGCCAGCCGCCGCGCGCTGCTGCAAACACTGCCGCCAGTTCGCTCGGGTGGTGGCCGTAATCATCCACCAATAGCGCGCTGCCGTTTCTAAGCGCAAGCTCGCCTTTGATATTGAAACGCCGCCCAATGCCTTCAAATTTTTGTAAAGCACTGGCAATGTGTTCACGCGTTACACCCAATTGCCACGCAATCGCGGCAGCTGCCAAGGCATTTAACACATTATGATTGCCTGGCAAATTGAGTACCACAGCTTGGGTTTTGTCATCGGGAAGATGCATAGTGAAATGCATTTGCCCAGCCACTTGCGAAATATCCGTTGCGCGTACATCAGCCTCTGGCTTGAAGCCATAGGTGATGCAATGACGTGGCATTTCATGGGCAAGCACACACACTTCTTCGTCTTCAATGCAAAGCACCGCTAAGCCATAAAACGGCAAGCGATGCAGGAATTCCGAAAATGCTTGCTTCACGCGATTAAAATCGCCGCCATAGTTTTCCAAGTGGTCGGCTTCTATGTTAGTTACCACCGCCACTAACGGATTCAAACGCAAAAAACTGCCATCGCTTTCATCGGCTTCGGCAACTAGCCATTCGCCGCTGCCCAATTGCGCATTGGCACCTGCTGATAAAAGTTGGCCACCAATGACAAAGGTTGGATCTAAGCCACCTTCGCGCAACACGCTTGCGGTGAGTGAGGTGGTGGTGGTTTTGCCATGCGTGCCAGCAATAGCAATGCCGCGTTTGAAGCGCATGAGTTCAGCCAACATTTCAGCGCGCGGCACCACCGGTATACGCTGTGCTTTAGCAGCTAGGCGTTCGGCGTTATCGGCTTTAATGGCACTGGATACCACCACCACATCGGCGCCAGCAATATTCTCTGCCGCGTGGCCTTTGAAAATAGTGGCGCCCATTGCCTGCAAGCGTTTGGTGGCATTGCTATCGCTCTGATCGGAGCCGCTAACTTGGTAACCTAAAGTCACCATCACCTCAGCAATGCCGCTCATGCCCGAACCGCCAATACCAATAAAATGCACGCGTGGAAATGCTCGAGCTAAATCGCCTTCTTTTAGCAAATGCCGCTTCATGCATTAATCTCCTGTTGAATATATTCCGCCACATCGTCTGCTGCATCTGGAAATGCCGCGGCTCGCGCAGCCTTTGCCATCATCAACATACGTTCTGGGTGTTTTACTAAATCAAGCAGTGTCATGCGCATATTTGTTTCCAGCTGCGCATCTTGTCGAAACCATACGCCGCCGCCATGAAGTTTCAGGAAATCGGCATTCTTCGCTTGATGGTCGTCTACGGCTGTTGGTAGTGGCACTAAAATACTGGCTACACCGGCCGCACATATTTCCGATACGGTGAGTGCGCCAGCACGGCCGATAACAATGTCGGCCCATGCATAGGCTTGCGCCATATCGTGTATAAACGGCTCAACATTGGCAGCAATACCCGCGGCTTGATACGCTCGTTCGGTATCAGCGAGCATTTTTTCACCGCACTGATGACGAATATCAAACAGCTGCACTGCACCAATACTGGCCAATACTGTTGGCATCAAATTGTTGATGGCGCGCGCACCTTGGCTGCCGCCTAAGATAAGTAAGCGCACAATCCCAACGTGAGAAGCCATACGTTGCTCTGGCGGTGTAACAGCGCTTATTTCAGGGCGCACTGGATTGCCTACGGTGGTGTTCGGTACGCTGTCAAAACTGTTCGGGAAGCCGGTGAATACTTTTTTAGCGATGCGCGCCAATAAGCGATTGGTTAAGCCCGGCGCACAATTTTGTTCGTGCACAATCAGTGCGCGGCCTTGCATATACGCGGCAATACCGCCCGGCCCAGCGGTGTAGCCGCCAAAACTCACTACTGCATTCGGGCTATAGCGAGTCATCAAAGCTTTCGCTTTCAGTACCGCGCTGGCAATTGTCCACGGTGCTTTCAACAAACTTGCAAATCCTTTGCCGCGCAAGCCTTTAATCGCTAGCGTTTCTATGGCAAAACCGTGTTCCGGAACTAGGCGAGTTTCCATACCGCCCTCTGAACCAAGCCATACAACTTGCACGCCACGGGCAGAAAGTGCGTGCGCCACAGCCAAACCAGGAAAGATATGGCCACCGGTGCCACCGGCCATAATCATCACTGTTTTATGAGCTGAATTAACGCTCATGCGTTTGCACCCATTCTTGGTTCAATGCGCGTTGGGCCAACACGCGCCGCTTGCTGCGCAGAAGTGGCTGTTGGCACTTTAATTCGAGCAAAACCTGACTCATCGGTCCGAGTAATTTCAACTCGCTCGCCACGTTGGCGGCGCGCACGGTCAAGCTCATAACTAATACGTAGCAATAAACCCATGGCCGCACATGTAACCAATAAACTGGAGCCACCTGATGAAATCATTGGCAAGGTTAGGCCTTTGGTTGGCAGCACGCCAAGATTCACGCCCATTGAAACGGTGGCTTGAATACTAATCCACAAACCCAAACCAAAACTGCAATAAGCGGCAAATGGGCGGTTCAATTCCAAACAACCTAAGGCGGTTCTGAACGCGCGCCAGGTTAGAATGCCGAATAAACTAATCAGCACGCAGATGCCCAAAAATCCAAACTCTTCGGCAAATACCGAGAAAATAAAATCGGTGTGCGCTTCAGGCAAATAATCCAATTTCAATATACTGCCGCCCAAACCAACCCCGCTAAAACCGCCGCGGCCAATGGCAATAAAGGCTTGCACCAACTGAAAACCGGAATCGAATTGATCAGCCCATGGATCTAGGAATGTAGTAAGTCGCTTAACGCGATAAGGTTCAAGCCATGCAATAAATCCCATAGCAATCACAATGAAAATGGCTGGCGCAACGATATGTTTTTGATTGGCGCCACCAAGCCAAACCATGCATAAGGTAATGGCTAAAATGAGCGCGGACGAACCAAAGTCAGGCTGCACTAACAACATCGCTACCAGCGCGCCGGCAATGCCAATCGGTTTTAACAAGACTTTCAGGCTAACGCCCATTTGATCGCGATAACGCACTAAATAACTGGACAGCCAAATAATAAACATCAATTTAACGGCTTCCACCGCTTGAAACTGCAGCGGCCCAATATGCACCCAACGGCGCGCACCATTCACCGACTTACCAATGCCTGGCAACCAAACAGATAGCAAAGCCAAGAAGCATAAGCCAAGAAAAATATAGCCGTATTGTTCAATTTTTTTAATTTCGGTTCGCAAAATGATAAACGCCAAACCTAGGCCGCCAACTAAAAACATGACGTGCCGCGTGAAGTAATGGAACGGCCCTGCACCTGTCATCACCGAAAACGACATTGAGCTTGAAGCCACCATCACCAAGCCAATACTAATAAGTGCAACAATGGCGCTCAGCATCCACAGATCAACCTGCCCATTTAGCTCATTAAATTTAGTGGCTTGAGCAGAGGTGCTCATCAACGTACCTTCAGGGTGGCTAAGCCAACCAGCACTAAAATCACCGAAATAATCCAGAAGCGCACAATCACGCGCGGTTCTGGCCAGCCTTTTAATTCAAAATGATGATGGATTGGCGCCATGCGAAATACACGCTTGCCAGTCATTTTGAAAGAAGCCACTTGAATCATCACTGATAATGTTTCAACCACAAAGATACCGCCCATCACCACCAAAATAAGCTCTTGCCGAACGATGACGGCAATGGTACCCAAGGCGGCGCCAAGTGCTAGTGCGCCGATATCACCCATAAACACCATGGCCGGAAATGTGTTGAACCATAAAAAGCCAAGCCCAGCACCAGCAATGGAAGCGCACACAATCGCCAGCTCGCCCGCGCCTGGCACAGCCGGAATTTGCAAGTAATCAGAAATCACGGAATTACCTGATGCATAGGCAAAAATACCTAAGCCGCCAGCAACCAAAACAGTTGGCATAATGGCTAAGCCATCCAAGCCATCGGTGAGGTTTACGGCATTGGAAAAACCAACAATCCAAAAATACGCTAGCACCATGAACATAGCGCCTAATGGAATTGCGACATTTTTAAATAAGGGTAAATATAAGGTGGTGTTTGATGGCGCGTCTTGGGTATAAAACAAAACCACAGCTGCAATAGCACCAAACACGGATTGCAATGCGTATTTGTGACGAGACTTCAAGCCATTCGGATCGCGCTTAACGATTTTAATCCAATCATCCAACCAACCGATTAAACCGAAACACACCAACACGCCCAACACAATCCACACATAGCGATTGCGTAAATCTGCCCACAACAAAGTGGACACACAGATGGTCATCAAAATTAATGCACCACCCATGGTTGGCGTGCCCGCTTTGGAGAAATGCGATTTAGGCCCATCTTGCCGAATCGGTTGCCCGCCTTTCAGTGTGGCTAAACGTGCAATCACCGCAGGGCCAAAACTTAGCGATAAAGCCAAAGCTGTTAATGCGCCTAAAATGGCGCGCATGGTGATGTAGTCAAACAGCGCGAATAAGCGTGCAAAATCTTGTAACCAACGGGCTAATTCAAGTAGCATCTGTTGTCTCCTTTAACCCAAATTGTTCAATCAGCGCATGCATAATGTGCTCCATTTGGCTTGAACGCGAGCCTTTAATAAGCACACGCTGATCTGCTTCAAGCGTATTCAGCAGATGTGCTATCAATGCTTCACGGCTTGCAAAATGCATGGCACCTTCGCCGAATGCTGTACTGCTTGACTCGCTTAAGTTGCCACAGCTCAGCAACTGAGAAATACCACTGGTTTTAGCCAGCAAGCCCACTTGCGCATGCAAAGAAGCCGCCGTTTCACCGAGCTCAGCCATATCGCCCAGCACCAACAGCGCGCGTTTTTTGTCTTGCGCGCACGCCAACACCAAGGCGGCAATCGCCGCCGATACCGAGCCAGGATTGGCGTTATAGCTGTCATCAATCAGAATTGCACCGTTATTAAGTTGCATGGCGGCTTGCCGGCCTGCCACTGGCTTGGCGTTATGTAAGCCGAACACCACCGAATCAAAGGCGGCACCTGCAGCGAGTGCCATAGCGCTAGCGGCCAAGGCATTCAACACATTGTGCTGTCCTGAAAAAGGCAAAGTGATTGACGCACGCCCAGCAGGTGTAATTAATTCAAACTGTGATTGTTGTGCACCAAGCACTACGTTTTTTGCCGTCACGTCTGCGTTGTTCTCAAGCCCAAAACGCAATACGCCACGTTGGCCAATGCGTTCCAGAAAATAGGTTGCGAATGCATCATCCACATTTACCACGGCTATGCCGTCGTCGGGTAAGGCTTCGTATATGGCGCCTTTGGTTTCAGCGATACCCAGCAAAGAACCCATCCGCTCAATATGCGCCGGCGCGATGTTATTCACCAAGGCCACATTCGGCGCAACAATACTGGTTAAATAAGCGATATCGCCTAATTTTCCAGCGCCCATTTCATAGATTGCAAACTCGGCATCTTCTGGCGCATCAATCACCGCTAATGGCAAACCGATTTCATTGTTGCGATTGCCCGGATTAACGTAAGCATTTCCGGCACATGCCAAGATGCTATATAGCATGTTCTTCACAGATGTTTTTCCGTTGCTGCCAGTTAAGGCCAACACCACAGCAGGGCGACCGACGCTTAAACCGGCGGCCATTTCACCTAAAGCCTCTTCAGTATCAGAGCATAGAATATGTGGCAAATCGGTATCAACCACGCGATGCAATAACAATGCCGCTGCGCCACTGGCTTTAGCTTGCAACACAAAATCGTGGGCATCAAAACGTTCGCCTTTAAGTGCTACGAACAAGCCATTTTCTCGCACATCTCGGCTGTCGGTGCTGATATGTTCAATCGACACATCTTCACCAATTAAACGGCCTTCGCACCACTGGGCTAATTGCGAGAGCATGATGTTTCTCATGCCGCCACCGCTAAATATTCCGCTGCAATGGCGCGATCATCAAATGGCGATTTGACGCCATCTTGCTCTTGGTACGTTTCATGGCCTTTGCCCGCAATCAGCACAATATCGCTGGCATTGGCTGCGGAAATCGCTTCTTTAATTGCTAAGCGGCGGTTACGTTGAATATTTACGCAACTCATTTGTTGGAAGCCTGAGCAGATCTCGGCCACAATAGCGTCGCCCAATTCGGTGCGTGGATTGTCGTCGGTAAGCCAGACAATATCAGCGAGTTGCTCAGCAATTGCGGCCATTAAAGGCCGCTTACTACGATCGCGATCACCGCCGCAACCAAACACACAAATCAAGCGCGCTTGGCTATGACCACGCAATGTTTTTAGCGCTTGTTGCAATGCATCAGGTGTGTGTGCGTAATCCACCACCACTAAAGGTAAACCCTGTTCCCCACCCAAGCGACTCATTCGGCCGCCCACCGGCGAGAGCTTACCGAGCACACTAGCAACCTGCTGCAAATTTAACCCGTTTACCAACAATACACCGGCAACAGCCAATAAATTATCGACATTAAAGCGGCCTAATAAAGGCGAATTTACCAACGCCTGTTGGCCTTCATACACCAAGCTAAAACTCATCCCTGATAAGCTCAAAGACACTTGTTCAGCGTGCAAGCTGGCTTTGCTGTGTTGTTTTGAAGACGTTGAAATACACACCAAACCATCATTGATTTGATCAAACAACTGTTCGCCGTAAGCATCATCAACATTGATTACCGCATGACGCAAGCCAGGCCATGCAAATAATTTTGCTTTTGCAGCAAAGTATGCTTGCATGTTGCCATGATAATCCAGATGATCCAAGCTTAAATTGCTGAACACTGCGGTATCAAAACGGACTTCATCAACTCGGCCCTGATCAAGCGCATGCGAAGAAACTTCCATCGCAACAAGCCGCGCGCCATCATCGCGCATGTCAGCAATGGTACGGTGCACAGCGATCACATCAGGTGTTGTGCGCTCACCTGTTTGCAAGCGCCCCACTAAGCCAGCGCCAAGCGTGCCAATGGTTCCGGCTATTGTTCCAAGCAAACTATATGCCTCTGCAATAAGTTGCACGCTCGAGGTTTTGCCATTGGTGCCAGTAACACCAATCATTTGTATCATCTTCGACGGTGAGCCATAAAAACGATCGGCAATCTGCGCTTGTTTTTGTTTTAAATGTGCAACGGCTATCGCATTGGCAGGCTGCGGATAATGGTTCGGCGCCGGCGCTTCAAACAAAACCACACTGGCTTTGCTTGCTTGCTCAGCTTGTAAATAACTCAAGCCATGGGCTGTAAATCCTTGCACCGCAATAAATGCATCGCCAGTCTGCAATGTGCGCGAATCACAACTCAAGCCAGTGACTAGCGCAGTTTCATGGCCTGAAACGTCAAAAAGGCCATCGGCCAATTGCGCCAATGTCATGGCGCGACTCATGGCATCACCCCGGCATCTGGTGACATGCTGTCTTCTGTAAGCAACGGCAGTGCTGGAACTGGCGTTGCTTTGTCGGCATACCATTGTTCAATATTATCGGGCGGTACATCCATCAGGCGCAGCGCACCGTCCATCACATTGTGGAACACTGGCGCGGAAATCACGCCACCGTAATAGCCACCGACGGATGGCTCATGCACCACAACTGACATTGCGAAACGTGGGTTTTCAATAGGCACCACACCAGCGAACAACGAGATATAACGTTTTTCGTAGCCACCAGCAACGGCGCGGCGCGAGGTGCCCGTCTTGCCAGCTACGCGATAGCCTTTGAGCGCGGCTTGCACCGCAGTACCGCCGACCTTAGTGACATCTTCAAGCATATTGAGCACTTGCCCAGCTACCACGGCATCGACGGCGCGTTGCTGGCGACTCGCATTACCCTTTATAAAGCTTGGACTTATCAAGGTGCCATTATTCGCTAAAGCAGCATAAGCCTGAGCAATCTGCAGCGGAGTTACTGACAAACCGTAGCCATAAGAAATAGTGGCTTTCTCAACCGGGCCCCAGCGATTGGGCGCAGATAACACCGCCGAAGATTCACCTGGAAATCCAGAATCAGTTTTTTCGCCAAAACCAAAACGGCTTAGCACCGAATAAAAATGCTGATTGCTCATATTGGCAGCCAATTTGGCCGCACCGATATTGGAAGATTTCACCAACAGGCGGCGCATATCAACTGGCCCGTAATAATGTGTATCAGTAACCCGACGGTTAGCAATGCGATAACCACCCGGTTCGGTCGGTATGACGATGTTTGGATCTACGCCATCTTCTAACGCGGCCGCCACAGTAAATGGCTTCATGGTTGATCCTGGCTCGAGCACATCGGTAACTGCCGTGTTGCGGCGCAGCGACGGTGAAATATTCAAACGCGAATTAGGGTTGTAAGATGGATAGTTAACCATTGCCAGAATTTCGCCGGTTCTAATATCCAGCACCACTGCCGAACCAGCGCGCGCCTTGTGGGCCAGAATGGTTTTTTTCAGTTCGCTATACGCGAGATACTGGATACGGCGATCAATCGATAAGGTTAAATCCTTGCCATTTTCTGCGGCCTGAATTAAATCAACATTTTCAACAATACGGCCGCGGCGATCACGGATAATTTTTTGTTTGCCAGGCGTTCCAGTCAACCACTCGTCATAGACTAACTCCATGCCTTCAACGCCATGTTCATCTAAATTAGTAAAGCCCAAAACCTGCGCCATCACTTCACGGTGTGGATAAAAACGGCGAAATTCTCGGCTGCTATATACACCAGGAATTTCACGGTCCATCACAGCTTTGGCCGCATCTGGATTCATGTGGCGGCGCAGATACATAAATTGCTTATCTTTCTTCTGTGCCAGCTTAAGTGTCAGCTCGTCCAAAGGCAAATTCAAGGATTTGGCTAATTCTGGCAAGCGTTTTGCATCTAGCAATAATTCTTTTGGATTCACCCAAATCGATTCAACCGGGCTGGATACCGCCAATGGCTCGCCATTGCGATCGGTAATCATGCCGCGCGTAGTTGCGATTGGCACTTCACGCAAAAAACGCTCATCACCGGCGCGTTGGTAGAAATCTTCAGTAATCAGTTGCATGTAAGCGGCGCGCGCCACCACCACTGTGCCACACATCAACAACACGCCCACAATCCAAACTAGGCGAGTACGTGGCTGCGTGCTACGGGTTTGTATTTTCATGGCTGCACCACAGTGGTTTCAGTTTCCAACGGAAAATGCATGCTGAGTTTTTCTGTGGCAATGCTTACTATACGATTGGTTTCTGCAACCGTGGCTTGCTCGGTTTGCAAGCGCCGAAATTCAATATTGAACTCGTCGCGCTGGCGTTGCAGTTTGCTTATTTCAACATAAGCTTGGCGATGACTGTGGCGCGCGAACACCACCGCAACGGCGCTGGCCAGCATTGCCAGCAACAGCGTGGCTAAAATAAATAAACGCGCGCTCATGCGGCGGCCATTTTTTCGGCAACGCGTAGCACCGCGCTGCGCGCACGTGGATTCTCGCGTAATTCGCTGGAGCCTGCTTTCAGCGCGCCTGACACATCCACTAAACTGGCGGTGAACTCTAATTCGGTTGGGCGCCGACGATCGCCGGCAGGCGCTTTGGCACATTTGGCGATAAAGCGCTTCACAATTCGATCTTCAAGCGAATGAAAGCTAATCACTGCTAGTCGTCCGCCCGGCTTCAGCAAATCGTGAGCCGCTTGCAGGCCCACTTCTAAATCAGCTAATTCGCGATTAATAAAGATTCGTATTGCCTGAAAACTGCGTGTTGCCGGATGAATCTTGCTGTCGCCGCGGCCCACAATGCTAGCAATGCATTCGGCTAATTGCGCGGTGTGAGTAAAAGGTGTTTCTTTACGCTTTTCCAGCAAGGTGCGGGCAATTTTGCGGCTCAATTTTTCTTCGCCATATAGCCACAACACATCGGTTATTTCTTTCTCAGAAGCGTGCGACAACCATTGCGCAGCAGATTCGCCGACTTCGGTATTCATTCGCATATCAAGCGGGCCATCAAGGCGAAAGCTAAAGCCACGCTCAGCCACATCCAATTGCGGAGAGGAAACGCCTAGGTCGAATAACACGCCATCCAATCCAGAAGCTGCTTCATTCCACAACGGCATTTCGGCAAATGAGCCGTGATATAGCGCAACACGCGCATCGCTAAGGAAATGTTGCTGGGCAAATTCAACCGCATCCGGATCTTTATCCATAATCAACAAACGGCCATTAGGGCCTAATTGCTCAAGGATGCCGCGCGCATGGCCGCCACGGCCAAATGTACCGTCAAGATAAACGCCATTTTTTTTAATTTGCAGGCCGTCCATAACCTCTTTCCACATAACCGGAAGGTGACGGGGAGTCTGCATCTGCACAGATGTCCCTTGTGTCATGGTTACAGTCTCAGATCAAGCATGGCGTCACTGACTTCGTCTTCGACAATGGTTTGTCGAATCTGAGCCAAATGCGCCTGCTCGCTCCATAATTCCAACTTCGAACCCATGCCAAGCAACACAGCGCGCTTTTCAATGCCTGCGGCATGGCGGTGGCTGGTGGGTAACAAAATACGTGCGCTAGTATCCGGCTCTAGCAGAGTTGCAGCGCCAACTAACTTTAATTGCAAGGCCCGATGGGCACGCTTAGCACTTGGCAAGGCATTGACTTGGTCACGTACTTTTTGCCATTCTGATTCTGGGTAAATCCATAAACAACCCGATTCGTAGGGATTATATGCCAACACTAAGCGGCTATTGCAAGCGCCCACAACCAGTTCACGAAAGGCCGTTGGGATTGCCAAACGCCCTTTATCATCGATGCTGATTGCGGTCTCACCTTGAAACATATCCACTTTTTCCCACTAAAAACCAGAATTTCCCTCGTTTGCCCACAGTAGTATTCGAACATACACTTGTCAAGACATTTTCACGCTACTTTCATTTGTCTAATCAAGGGTTTGCGGCATACTTCAGAAAATAGATTAAGAAGCATTCGGTATGCATTGTTTACGTTGAAATTTACCTTTTTAATACGACATCTCGAATCTATCCCCAAAATTATCCACAGGCACGTCCTTTGCCAACGCACGATGAAAAGCACGCTTTGATGCGCAAATAAAAACAAAGGATTTAGCATGACTTTCAGCACTCATTTTTTTCTGACACTATGTCAAACTGAACCGAAATAAGGAGAAAATCATGGAACAACTCGGGCGTACTTGGGATTTATTGAAATCATGCTTTGCCATTTTGCGTAGCGATACCGAATTGCTGCTGTTTCCCGTGGTTTCTGCCTTGGTCAGCCTTGTTGTGCTGGCAATATTTACGCTACCGCTGATCTTTGCTGGCTTTTTCGAGCACGGTTTTAGCGCCATAAACCTCATTGTCTATTTTCTGTTTTATCTTTGCCAGTCGATGGTTTTGTTTTATTTCAACGCCGGACTCGTGGGTTCGGCATTGATTCGACTTAGCGGTGGCAACCCCACCTTCGGCGATGGCATTCGAATAGCCAGTGCGCATGTAAAGCCAATCCTTGGCTATGCCACCGTGGCCGCTACTGTTGGCGTTTTGCTGCGTACCGGACGCAAGCGTGGGCTGAACAAAACACTCGGAAAAATGGCCGGAATGGCATGGAATGTAGCTACCACACTGGTGATTCCACTGATCGTTTCACGCCCGATTGGTCCGCTTGACGCCATTGCTGAAAGCACCACTTTGTTGAAAAAAACGTGGGGGGAAAACGTCATTGGCTCAGTAGGTATTTGGGCCGGGTTTAAAGCCATTACATTTATTTATGTGGTGGTTTCGGTTGTAGTTGTGATTGCGTGTATTCAAGCCTCAGGCATTTTGGCTGGCACTATAGGTATTATCGCATTGCTCGGATTAATAACTTTAATTGTATTAAAATCAGCCATTTCCGCTATTTACACGGCCGTTTTATATCACTATGCCACCGAAGGCCACGCACCAGAAGGTTTTGCCAACCAGCAATTAGATTTGGCTTTTGCTCAGAAATAACGGGGCTAGCTAGCCATTCACAGGCATAACTAGTAGACTCATTTATAAAGCTATCTGAGCAAGCAAGCATGCATCGAAATACCGGCGTATCATTCAATCGTAAACAATTGCTCGAATGCGAGAATGCCGTGTGTGTGAGTTGCGAGCAGGTGTTTTTGCCTGGCGATGTTACGCAGTGGATTGATTTAAATGAATATGAGATTGGCCAGACCGCTTGTTGCCCAACATGCGAAGTAGATGCGGTTATTGGCTTTCATGGCGAGCTTGACGAAAATTGGGTTAAGAATTTTCGTAATTATCATTTCAAATTAAGTGGCGGAGTTGGTCGATAAGCCGGGTTCTGTCGTGGACAACCATTCATCTAGGCCTTGCCTTGCGGCAAAACTCAAGCAGCACACCCGCATGCGAACCGAGCCGATTCATAGCATGCCTATTTGGCCTTGCTCCAAGTGGGGTTTACCCTGCCCTGCGGCGTTAGCCCCGCAAGCGGTGGGCTCTTACCCCACCATTTCAACCTTACCACGCACAAACATCATTGCTGATGCTGCCATTCGGCGGTATATTTTCTGTTGCACTAGCCGTCGGCTCACGCCGCCCAGGCGTTACCTGGCACTTTGCTCTATGGAGCCCGGACTTTCCTCGACCTTACGATCGCGGTTGTCTTGACCAACTCCGCCGTGCGTATTGTCGCATAATTACCTGTCTGATTGATTAACCAAGCCATTTGCCCGAATTGCATTGCCGGCGAATGGGCTGATAATGGTGCTAAGAAATAAATTCTCGCTTAGAGGTGTATTGATGACTTCGTTTAAACAACTCGCTTACACCCTCTTCTTACTAACAATTGGCCTACTGGCTCATGCGCAAACTATTGTTAGCCCTGCCTCACCGGTAACGGCGAGTACGCGTGCAGAAATGCCGATTGACCGCGCCAGCTTGAAATACTCAAACAAATGGCGGCTTCGATTTGAGAATCGCGCTAAATCAGACGGCACCTTGGTATTTCGGATGACTGAAAAAAATGCCGAGTCCATTATTGTGAAGGTTGCCATTAAAAACGGAACTGGCGAAGGCAATGCCTCGGATGCGGTGAAATCAACGTTGCGTAAAGCCTTTCCGAAAAACTTCAAAGTTGAGGGCGATGACGGCGATCACGTGCTGGTAAAACATAATTTCACCGAAGGCCGATTCAGTTTGGAATTGCTGAGCAACGATGTGAAAAAAATGAAAGTGAAGCTATCGAAGGAATAATCCCCGGCGCTTCGCGTTTCCCTCTTTGAAAAGGGGGATTAAGGGGGGTTTATTCGCCACCATACAAAGCTTTGCGTGGTGCACCACTTAAATCGGCGGCTATTTTCGCTGCTTGTGATGGCTTCATTACTTCTGCCAATTTGGTATATAAGCGCCGCCCTTCACGCAGTGCGGCATCTTCGTCTTCGGGTGCACCGGCAATCACTAAAACAAACTCACCTTTGCGTTGATTCGGATCTGCATTAACTTTTTTGGCAATGGCGGCCAAATTTCCATCAAGTACTGTTTCAAACAGTTTGGTGATTTCACGCGCTAAAACCGCCTCACGTTCGGCACCAAATGCAGTTTGCATATCGGCCAAACATTCTTCAATACGGTGCGAGCTTTCATAAAAAACCAAAGTACGCGGTTCGCTAGCCAATTTCTGCAAGCGTTCACGGCGAGCTGAAGCTTTATGCGGCAAAAACCCTTCAAAACTGAAACGATCACTGGCAATACCCGCTACCGAGAGCGCAGCAATTGCAGCGCAAGGCCCAGGAATTGGGCTAATCTCCACGCCCGCTGCACGTAGTTCGCGCACCAAACGATAGCCTGGGTCGGAAATCAAAGGCGTGCCGGCATCACTGACCAAGGCTAAACATTTTCCGGCCTGCAATTGCACGAGTATCTGTTGCACGCGATCCGCTTCATTGTGATCATGCAAAGCGAGCATGGATTTCTCTAAACCGATGGCATTCAGCATTTGCCGTGTATGGCGAGTATCTTCGGCACAAATAAGGTCTACCTGCGCCAATACATCACGGGCACGCGGGCTTAAATCGGCTAAATTGCCGATTGGCGTAGCAACCACATACAAACAGCCCTTTTTTAACGCGAACATTGGTAAAATCCTATTTAGAACTGCCACCATCATAGCGTTTGCTAAAAGGATTTGGGTTATGCGTGTTTTGATTGCTACCACCGCGCTGTGTTTATTGGCTGCTTGCAGTACCACGCCACAAAGAACCATCGGCCCGCAAACTCCTAACTCAGTACCACAGACTGATCCACTCAGTGAAGCGCGGGCGCGCAATCAGCATTGGTTGAACCCACGTTTGATTGACGGCTTTCCGGAAAGCACTGACAGCAATTATCGGCCCGCAGCACGGCTTGCTGTGTTGTTGCCACAAACGGGGAGTTTAGGCGTGGCAGGTAATGCCATTCGCGATGGCATTCTAGCTGGCTATTATGCCGAAACTCGGCAAAAACCCAGCATCCGCTTTTACAACAGCCAAGGCACCGCAGATGGCGCGAAAACTGCTTATCAGCGCGCACTGAAAGATGGCGCGCAGATGATCATTGGCCCGATTGGCAAAGACGAAGTAGCCGCCATAGTCGAAATGGCCGACGGCATTCCAGTATTAGCCTTGAATAATGTGCTTAATCCAAATAATAAATTCTTGTTGAATTTTTCCATGACACCAGAACGCGAAGGTGAGTTATTGGCTGAGCACTTGCTCAGCAAAAATCTAAAGCAAACTGCATTGTTTTATCAAGCTAATGAATCGAACGCGCGAATACTTGCCGCCTTTGAAAAAGCCTACACAAAATCCGGCGGCATACTCGTAGCCAAAGCCATGGCACCACAGTTCAGTAAAGATGAACCCACAGCCACAACCACCAAGCCAACACTTCCAGATGGTCTTACCCGCGCCAACGCTATTGTTTTACTTATGTCTGGCACAGCAGTAAAATCAACGCGCGCGGCTCTGGCGCTAAATGGCGCAAGTGCATTGCCTATTTTTGCCAACAGCGAAATTACCGATAATGCTGATCCAAAAACCAATACGCAACTCGATGGTGTGCTATTTCTACACACACCATGGCAAACTGGTGCTGGCAATGCATTGGGCGTGAATGCGGCGCAATTAAAAGCACTGCCTAGCTCTCGTGGCGGTGGTTCACGATTGAATGCTTTTGGTTTAGACGCATGGCTGATTAGCACGCGTTTGCAAACTTGGCTGAGTAGCCCGAATACCACCATCAATGGTTCCACCGGCAGTTTGCATTTGGAACCCGATGGCCAGATTGAACGCAATCTGTTGTGGTCGGTGTATCAGAACGGCATTCCACAAGCCAGTAATGCTAAGCAACCTTAGCCCGAAACAACAGCAAGGCCAATTGGCGGAAACCTGCGCTTTAGGTTTCTTGCAGAATAAAGGCCTGCGCCTGATTGAGCGAAATGCACAATACAAATTTGGCGAGTTAGACATTGTGATGCGCGATAACGACACCTTAGTATTCGTGGAAGTTCGGCAACGCAAATCAGATTTATTTGGTGGTGCCGCACAATCGATTGACCGACGCAAAATGAAGAAATGCGCACTGGCTGCGCAATGCTGGCTTAAGCAACACGCACAATTCGCTAAAATGCCTTGCCGTTTCGATGCAGTGCTGCTGACTGGCACCGAAAACAACTGGCAAATCGACTGGATCCAAAATGCATTTGTGTTTCAGGATGTGTTTTAGCATGGATCGTTCAATCTACAATGCATTTGAACAAGCGCTCGGCAAACACGCTGTATTAACTGGTGCGGCCGATTGCATTGCGTACGGATTTGATAATTCGGCTTATCGTCAAAACCCGTCAATGGTGTTACTACCGACAAACACCGAGCAAGTTCAAGCCGCAGTAAATTTAGCGCGGCAATTTAAACTGCCACTCACCGCCCGTGGCCGTGGCACTAATACCACTGGCGCCAGTGTTCCGGTGGCGAATGGCATTGTGATGAGCTTCGAGCGCATGAATCAAATTGTGCGAATTGCGGCTGATGATCGCATAGCCGTTGTGCAGCCTGGCGTGTTGAACGGCGATTTGCAAAATGCATTGGCTGAGTTCGCTTTGTTTTGGCCACCCGATCCAACATCAGCACCCTATTGCTCAATTGGTGGCAACATTGCCTGCAATGCTGGTGGCCCGCGCGCAGTGAAATACGGCGCCACCCGCGATAATGTGCTAGCGCTGAAAGCTATCACCGGCACCGGCGAATTGGTGGAATTTGGTGCAGCAACTAGCAAAAATGCCTCGGGTTTCGACCTTTCGCGACTTCTCATTGGCTCGGAAGGCGGCTTGGCTTTGGTGGTTGAAGCGACGCTAAAACTCAGCCCAAAACCTGCTGCACGGCAATTGCTACGCGCCTTATACCGCGATGTTGAATCAGCGGCACATGCCGTGGCACGTTTAATGAATCAGCCGAATACGCCCTCGATGTTGGAATTTATGGACGCTAGCGCTATTGCTTTAGCGCGTGATATTGGCGGCGCCGATTTACCAGATGCTGGCGCATTACTACTCATCGAAACCGATGGCGATGCCGAACAACTGCCGCAGGCTTTGCAGAAATTATCTGAAATAGCACATGGCGAAGGCTGCATTGATATTTCCGTGGCGCACAGCGATGCCGAACAAAACCAACTACTAGCCGCGCGTAAAGCCTTATCGCCGGCATTGCGTTCTTTGGCCACCGGAAAAATCAATGAAGACGTGGTGGTTCCTGTTTCGCAAGTTCCTGCGTTGGTTCGTTTTGTGGAACGCTTAAGCGCTGAACAACGCTTGCTTATCGTGTGCTTCGGGCACATTGGCAATGGCAATGTGCACGTCAATATTATGTATGACAAAGCCGATGCGGCTCAAACCGCGAATGCCGAACACTGCGCCGAACGGCTATTCACCGAAGTGCTGGCGCTGGGTGGCACACTCTCCGGCGAACATGGAATTGGCTTAGCTAAGCGCGCGTTTATGACGCAGGCTTTCATACCCGCAACACTTGCCGCGATGCGAGGCATCAAAAATTTATTTGATCCGGACGGAATTTTGAATCCGGGCAAGACTTTGCCGGATTGAATTATCCCGCGGTCTGTATTTTCTTCGGCCTACCACCCAACTTTCCATTGGCTTTCGATGCCTTCGCTTTCGCAACGCTAGATTGCTTGCCACCCGACTTGCCCATTTCTGATGCTAGCCAATGCTTGGAGCCCATAAAGTTGGAAAGCAGCGATGGCAGATACAAATCAACATCGAGCTTAGGAAAATATACGCCAAGGCCGGAAGGCGAGATTTGGTAATCAACTAAATCGGCGGGGCGAGCAGCACGCAGTTCCGGTAGGCATTCTGGAGCGAATACCAAATCTAATCCCGAGCTGAGTGAGAACACCAAGCGCTTACTGCGCGCATCGAAACGCACGCTATGCAAAGCGGAATACACCGCTTTTTTCGTTGCGCCGCGTTGGTTGGCGGCATGTAGGTTTTCAGATGTAATATTCATACAGCCACATTGACATATCCAAAGCGGTTGGGTTATTGAAACAACCAATCTTTTATTAGCTCTGAACGAACAAAACTATAGATTTATTCATTATTTGAGAAAGTAAATTTTGAATATTCGCGAAATGCGGTTAGGATTCAAGAAGCATTTAACTAAAAGCACACAATGATGAATATCTGTGGGAAGTTGAAAAAATGGTATGTAGGAAAATACATTCCACCGCCGCCCAACGACCCTAACAGCCCAGTTTTTTTCTTGTCTTTAGGGCATTACGAGCAACCCTTATTAGCAAAGATTCTTAGTGTAATTGGCAAATTCTATATGGCACACTGGAAATGGCTAATAGGGTTAATTGTGGCAATTTTAATAGCACTAATCTGAGCATGGAAGTCAAAATATAGTTTTAATACATTTGGAGTAAAAAAGTGGACTTTATTGTTATTGACGTAGAAACAGCTAATCCAGATTTTTCTAGTATTTGCCAAGTCGGCATTGCGATATTCACAAATGGTCAGTTTTCAGAGTCTTGGAATTCATATGTGAATCCAAATGACTACTTCGACCCATATAATGTTGCAATACATGGCATTGATGAAAGTAAAGTTGCAAATGCACCAATTTGGCACGAAGTTCATGAGCGCCTACAAAGCTCATTTTCAAACCAAATATTAGCTAGCCACACTCCATTTGATCGAACTGCAATTCATAGGGCTTGTGAAAAATCATCAATTTCGCCCATTGAATGCCGATGGCTAGATACTTCGCGAGTTGTGAGGCGGACATGGCCAGAATTCTCAAAGTCAGGATACGGACTCGCGAATTTAGCAAAACACTTTAATATCCAGTTTAAACACCATGATGCCGAAGAAGATGCACGCGCTGCTGGAGAAATCCTACTTCGTGCAATTAATGAAACTGGCTCAAGTGCCGATGAGTGGTGTTCGTTAGCGCTACGAACTACATCAAGAACTTCCGAAACACTTGATGCAAATCCAGACGGGCCACTTTTTGGCAATATAGTTGTTTTTACTGGCGCGCTTTCAATTCCTCGACATGAAGCCGCGAATGCGGCAGCAAACGCAGGATGTAATATAGGTTCAAGCGTTAATAAACATACAACATTATTAGTTGTTGGTGATCAAGATATATCAAGACTTGCCGGAGCAGATAAAAGCACTAAACATCGTAAAGCTGAAGAACTAATCGAAAAAGGCCAAATAATCCGGATTATTGGTGAAAGTGATTTTGGTCGTTTAATTAATGGTTAAAAACTTGCAATAATCCGAACCCAACCCCCATCGCCATCAGCCCTGCAAGTACATCATCAAACATCACCCCAAAGCCGCCTTTGAAGCGTTTATCGGCCCTTGAATACCTTACCAATCAAGTCGGTGTAGAATATGGAAAAGTAAATAGGAGGCTTCATCATGCAACTAACTGCCGTACTTATGCCAGCTGAAGAAGGTGGCTATATCGCCCTGAATCCTGAGACAGGGACTACAACACAAGGCGAATCTATTGAAGAAGCTATGGCCAATCTTCAAGAAGCAACCGAACTGTACCTTGAAGAATTTCCAGTTGTTGCTTACGGCAAACCTTTACTAACTACTTTCGAAGTTACTGCGCATGCCGCCTAGTCTGCCGCATATATCGGGTGCGGAAGCTGTACGTGCATTAGAGAAACTAGGTTTTGTTGCTGTCCGCCAAAAAGGCAGTCATGTTATTCTGCGCCGTGGTTCAAATGGTAGCGTGGTACCACTTCACCGCGAGATAAAAATCGGCACGCTATCTAGCGTTATCAAGCAAGCCGGCATAACCGCTGATGAGTTTATAAAAGCTTTGGGCTGAATCTATCTAGCCAAAAACCCGCAATGCGATATACCCAACCCCCATCGCCATCAGCCCCGCAAGCACGTCATCAAACATCACCCCAAAGCCGCCTTTGAAGCGCTTATCGGCCCAACCCACTGGCCCGCGTTTAACGATATCGAATAAGCGGAATAGCGCAAAGCCAATCGCATACCAAAGTAGCGTTTTCGGCAGTAGCAATAACGCAAGCCATTGCCCGATGAATTCATCCCAAACGATAAAACCCGGATCTTGAATGCCGGTGCGTGCAATCATCCAATTACTAGCACGCACACCAAGTTCGAAGCCAACCACAATCACCAGCAGTTGCAACCACATTGGCTGATTTGACATGATGAACCACCACAAAATGGCGGCAGCTAAAGAACCGACCGTACCCGGTGCTTTCGGTGCAAGGCCCGTGCCAAAGCCCAAAGCAATCCAAGCGTAAGGATGTTTCAGTAATTTTTTATCAGTGAACATTCAGCCCGCCTTCAAAATGTTGATAGCCGGTTTGGGCAAGTTCCAACAACTCGCCATCGGGCGTTAGGCAGCGCAAGCCAGTGCGTTCGGTAATGTGGCCAATCACCGAACCGGAAACTCCGCATTCGGCCAAGGCTTGCTCAATCGCGAAAGCATTTGCCGCTGGCGCGGTGAAACACAATTCGTAATCGTCGCCGCCGCTTAATTGCAGTTGCCAGCGCGCATTGTCGTCTTGGTAAAAGTCCAGCAGCGATGAAGACACTGGCAAACGGCCGAGTTCAAGTTCCGCACCAAGGTTGCTAGCGACGAGAATATGCCCAAGATCCTGCGCTAAGCCGTCGCTAACATCAAGCATGGCATGTGCCAATTCACGAACCGCTATGCCAACAGACACACGCGCGGTTGGGCGATTCAAACGATGACGCAATTTCATCGATTGCATTCCGCCGTCTTTCCATTGCAACAAAGCCGCCGCCGCATCGCCAATGCTGCCAGTTAGCCAGATGTCATCGCCAACTTTTGCCATGCTGCGCAAACGCGCTTGGCCTTTTGGCAACAAGCCATGCACAGTAATGGTGATTGAAAGCGGGCCGCGCGTGGTATCGCCGCCAATCAATTGCAAATGATATTCAGCGGCTAATTCCAATATGCCTTCGGAAAATTGCGTTAACCAATCCCAGTCCATATCTGGCACCGTTAATGCCAAACTAAACCAACACGGCTCGGCGCCCATTGCGGCAATATCGCTTAAATTCACGGCTAAGGATTTGTAGCCAATATCGGCTGGCGTGGTATCGGCGGGAAAATGCACGCCAGATACCAAGGTGTCGGTGCTGATGACCAATTGCATGCCGTTTGGCACCTCGCAAACAGCGGCATCATCGCCAATACCGAGCAACACATCGGCACGCGCAGTGAGCTTCTGGTGCGCTTCGTTTTTAAGCCAAGCGATCCAGTCAAACTCAGTCATCAGCGTCGGGCGTTGATTTCTGCCGAGCGCCATTGCCCAGCGGCTTGGTCGAGCACGCCGTTCACGTAGGTATGACCATGATCGGAACCGAAACGTTTAGCAATTTCGATGGCTTCATTAATGATCACGCGATATGGCACATCGAGGCGATCGCGCATTTCAAAAGCGGCAATCCGCAACACAGCGCGTTCAATCGGGTCCACTAGTTCCATCGGGCGATCAACATAAGTAGACAATGCCTCATCAAGCGCTATATGCCCGGTAATCACACCGCGCACCAAGTCTTCGAAATACGCTAAATCAGCCACTTCCATATCTTGTTCATTGCTGAATTGTTCCAGCACAATATCCACTGGCGTATGCGAAATCTGCCAAGCATACACAGCCTGCAAGGCACGTCGGCGCGAACGTGAGCGAGCGGCTGGATCAATTCCGTCAGTACGGGCGTGTTTCATAGCGTTCCGAATAAGGCTGGGTAACCTATTTTAGCGCAGTGTGCTCTGAATGACATCAACGCATTTGTTCATACTTTGCGAAGCACAATTATAAGTGAATAACTAAGCGAAATTAAGGTGAAATGGCTGAACATTTAGCAAATTCTTATTCTGCCTTGTTTGCCAAAGATCATATGCATTTTGCAAGCGCAGCCAATGGTCGGCAGTCGGTTTTTTAAATGCTAACTCTAAGCGCAGAGCCATTTCTGGAGTAATAGCGCCATTGCCATTAATTACCTTGGATAAGGTTTTTCGGCTAATGTTAAGATGCTCAGCGGCCTGGGTAATGCTCAAGTCAAGCGCATCAAGAATAAGCGCTTTAAGAATTTCTCCAGGATGAGCTGGATTATACATAGTCATTAGTGATAGTCCTCGTAATTTACGATTTCAGCATCGCGGCCAACAAAACGAAAAGTGATGCGCCAGTTTCCATTAACACGCACAGACCAAATTCCTTTGCGAGTACCTTTTAATTCATGCAACCTCAAGCCTGGCAAATCCATATCACTTGCTTGCTCAGCCTGGTCTAAAGTCGAAAGTATCAGCCGAATTCGATCTGAGTGCGCAACAGTTATGCCGGAAGCCTTTCCCGTTCTGAAGAATTTTTCTAAGCCTTTATGAATGAAGCTAATAATCATTACATTTAATTGTAACCTTATCGGTTACATTGTCAAGTACAATTCTTGCACCATCACCGCCACAGGCTCGCCATGCAAGTGCCGATATTCAAGTAGCGACCAGCCGTGTTTGGTGTAATACGCCTGATGATGCGGTGTGAATAAATTCCACTGCGTATAGCCGAGCGTCAAAACGTCTTGCGTGGCGGCGGCCATTAATGCTTGAGCCACTCCTTGTCCGCGGTGTTCTGGAACAATGTAAAAACTGGCGAGCCAAGGCCCAGAAATGTCGTTCAATTCCGGTGCATCTTCCAGCAAAGCACTGATTGAACCAATCAGTTCATCGTCTTTGTATGCCAGCCATGTGGCGGGCAATTCAGAGTTTTCTAATTGCGCGTTGAATTCCTGCACGGCAATTTGCTCAGTCCAACCTGGAAAAACGTTTGCCCATTCCCGCACATGCCAAAGCGCCAAGCGTTCGGCCATACCGGCCTGACCGCTCCAGCGCTGTATTTGCAAAGTCATGGTTTTACGTTGGGATCCAAAAGCGGCAGTTGCGCGTCGGCCATGCTCGGCAAATCGCGCTCAAGGCGCTCAATAACTTCCTTGAACTCTTCCACATCCTGAAATTTTCGGTACACCGATGCAAAGCGCACATACGCCACTTGATCCATTTTCTTTAGTTCGTCCATCACCAAAATGCCCAGCTGTCGCGAGGATAATTCGCGATCCACATGACGCATTAGGCGGTGCATGATGGTATGCACAGCGGCATCAATCTGCTCGCTCGACACCGGACGTTTCTGCACCGCACGCTCAAAACTGGTGCGCAATTTTTTTTCCTCAAACGCTTCACGCCTACCATTACTTTTCACCATCACCGGCATTTTCAGCTCGGCGGTTTCGTAGGTGTTGTAGCGCTCGCCACAATGCCCGCATTCGCGCCGGCGGCGAATAGCCATACCCTCTTCTACCACCCGCGTGTCAATCACGCGAGTATCGTCATTACTGCAAAATGGGCAATGCATAGATTGTTATTCGTACACCGGAAACAAAGCGCATTGCTTGGTTACGTTTTCACGTACGCCAGCCAAAACCGCTTCATTGGTATGGTCATCAAGCACGTCACACATCCAATTCGCTAATGCTGTGCATTCGGGTTCTTTGTAGCCGCGTGTGGTGACTGCTGGTGTGCCAATGCGCAAACCGGAAGTCACGAACGGCGAGCGCGGGTCGTTCGGCACCGAGTTTTTATTGACGGTGATATGCGCCGCGCCCAAGGCCGCTTCCGCCTCTTTGCCAGTAATTTCACGGCCAATCATATCAATCAACATCAAATGGTTTTCGGTGCCGCCCGAGACAATTTTATAGCCACGCGCCATAATCGTTTTGGCCATGGCTTGGGCGTTTTTCACCACTTGCACTTGGTAGTCTTTGAATTCAGGCTCAAGCGCTTCTTTGAATGCAACGGCTTTACCAGCAATCACATGCATCAACGGGCCACCTTGCGTGCCCGGGAAAACCAAGCTTTGCATTTTCTTTTCAATGGCCTCATTGGCTTTCGCCAAGATGATGCCACCACGCGGGCCGCGCAATGTTTTATGTGTTGTTGAAGTCACCACATCAGCATGCGGAATTGGGCTTGGATACACACCTGCTGCTACCAAGCCAGCCACATGCGCCATGTCCACAAAGAAATACGCGCCCACCGATTTGGCAATTTCCGCCAAACGTGCCCAATCGACAATCTGCGAATACGCTGAAAAACCGCCGATGACCATTTTTGGCTGATGTTCAGTGGCCAAACGCTGCACTTCGTCGTAATCAATCAGGCCGTTCTCATCGACGCCATATTGCACAGCATTGAATATTTTTCCGGAGAAGTTCACTTTTGCGCCGTGCGTTAAATGCCCGCCATGCGCCAAACTCATACCCAGCACGGTATCGCCCGGCTGCAATAAGGCTAAATACACCGCAATATTGGCCGATGAACCGGAATGCGGCTGCACGTTGGCATAATCAGCGCCGAATAATTCTTTGACGCGGTCAATCGCCAATTGTTCGGCCACATCCACAAACTCACAACCGCCGTAATAGCGCTTGCCCGGATAGCCTTCGGCATATTTGTTGGTCAGCACCGATCCCTGCGCCTCGAGTACCGCGCGGCTGACGATATTCTCCGACGCGATCAGCTCGATCTGGTGCTGCTCGCGGTGCAGTTCGTGTTGGACGCTCGCGAATACTGCTGGGTCGGCGTCCGCCAAGTTCCGTGTGAAAAAGCCGTTAGGCTGAACATCTGAAAGGTCGTGGGCGGGCTGGCTGCTCATGCTGGTTCCTTGGCGGTAATCATGTTGGAGAGTTTATCGACGCGGGCGGCGTGGCGGCCCCCCGCAAAATCGGTAGTGAGAAACACATCGACGCATGTTTTGGCCATATCCACGCCGATCAGGCGTGCACCCATTGCGATGACATTGGCGTCGTTATGTTCGCGGGCAAGCGCGGCCGACAGGGGCTCGTTGACCAACGCGCAGCGGCATGCGGGATCGCGATTGACCGCGATCGAGATGCCGATGCCCGAGCCGCAAACGGCGATCCCGCGGGTTGCCCTGCCAGAAGCGACGGCGTGGGCGAGCAGGCTGCCGAAGCGAGGGTAGTCGACGCTGTCTTGTCCATTGGTGCCAAGGTCGAGGACCTCGTGCCCATCTTCGCGCAGCCAGTCGCAGAGCGCGTCCTTGAGCGATAATCCGGCATGGTCGGCGGCAAGCGCTATCAGCATGGCTTTCCCTAGCCTCGAGCCGCCGGAAATGCCACCGTGCGCATGATGAAGACCGATATTCCCCGCGCCCCCCTGTGGCTTGGCCTTGCCGGGCTGATCCCGCCGCTCGTGCTGACGGCCGTCGCTCTGTTCGAGCTCGGCATCTTTGCACCCAGTGCGCCGGGCTTCGTGCGCAGCTATGCGGCGATCATCCTGAGCTTTCTCGGCGGGACCTGGTGGGCCTTTGCCCTGAAGGAGGAGCGGCCGCGCGCGTTCCTGCTGGTGCTTGCGGTGCTGCCGTCGCTGGCGGCCTGGGCGACGATGTTCTGGTTCGTTCCGGCGCAGGCGCTGTTCGCGCTGCTGCAGGGCGGGCTGCGCGCGGGCAC
>ENA-OFCF01000009-OFCF01000009.1-metagenomes-genome-assembly--contig:-NODE-9-length-117000-cov-4.777331_pt1 | contig 117000 bp, 106 predicted proteins | sample MGYA00153387_OFCF01 | MGnify analysis MGYA00153387 | reverse complement strand
GCGACGGCCGCTGAACCAGCGATCCAGCTCCCGGGCGGTGCCGCAATCTGCGAAGGTGCCCGTGATGTGGTCTGCAGCGGCCCGCACCTCAGGGCACGCGTCGCCGACGGCGACCCCGCGCCCAGCCCAGGCAAGCATCTCGATGTCGTTGCGACCGTCACCGATCGCGAGCGGCGTCTGGTGCACCGTGTCGTGCCGCAGCGTGTCGAGCCGAGTGAGTGGCAGCGGCGTGCCACCCGCCGCGGAGATCCACGACAACCCAAGCTGTCCAAAACTGTCGAATACCAGAACGCTGTCGTTCATCCACGCCGCATCGCTGTACCGGAACACCCCTGCGACATCATGCATGTTGCGTCCGTCGATTCCGATGACGGTCAGACGGTCATCCGACGTCGTGAACGCGATCCGCGTGCCGTCCGGCGAGACCCAGGTAGTGAGTGCACCCTTGGGTCCGGAAATGGCCCGTGCTTCGAGCTCGTTGACGCGCCGCACATACAGCTGCCGGCCCGATGCCGCCGACCCGGCATACACAATCGCCGAACCATCGGGCGTGATCGTCGGGGCGCGGCCGATCGCGGCATCGGCGATCGGCGTGATCACGAAGCGTGACGGCGGCGCACCCGATGGCGATGGCGCCGCGTCGCGTCGGGTCGCAAACATGGCCGCTGCCGCCAACACCCCAGCCGTTGCGACGGCGATGGCTCCAACACGGAGCGCGCGATGTGCATGCGGCGTGCTGGCGACAGGTACGCTCAGTGCATCGTTACGTGCGTCATCGAGTGCCGACACGAAGCCGGACGCCGACGGAAACCGGTCAGCTGGTTGCTTGGCCAGTGCGCGCTCGATCACCTGCGACACCGCGCGCGGAATTCCGTCGCGCAATGAATGCACCGATGTCGGTTTCTCGGCGCGCACTTTCGCCAGCACACCCTGCGACGTGCTCGCCAGATGCGGCGGGTCGCCCACCAGCATCTCGTACAAGATCACGGCGAGCGCATAGACATCCGTGCGCGCATCGATCAGCGCAGCGCCGGATGCCTGCTCGGGCGACATGTACTGAGGTGTGCCGATCATCACGCCGGATTCTGTCAGCCTGCCCGTGTCGAGCGCCGCAGTCGCGAGTGCGATGCCGAAATCACAGACGATCGGCTGCTCATCGCGGAGCAGAATGTTCTCGGGCTTGAGGTCGCGGTGCACGATGCCGCGTCCGTGCGCGTGCTCCAGCGCCCCAGCCACCCCGCGTACCACCCGCATTGCGGCGTCCAGCGACAGCGGGCCCGTGCGCCGCAGCCGCTGGCGTAGCGTTTCGCCGTCGACGAACGGCATCACGTAGAAAAACAGGCCCGCCGCCGCGCCGGAATCAAACACGGGCATCAAGTTCGGATGCTGCAAGCCCGCGGTGACGCGAATCTCGTCGAGAAAACGCTGTTGATGCGCCGACGTCGTCGCCAGTGGCGGTGTGCTGTCCGCGAGCACCTTCACGGCAACCTGCCGCTGATGCCGCAGGTCATCGGCCCGGTAGACGGACGCCATGCCTCCGCTCGCAATCCGCTCGCGCAATACGTATCGGTCCGCCAGAACCTCCTGCATCAATCGCAGTTCTGCGTCGTGTACAGGCGAGAGTTCGAGGAAACCGCCGAGTTGCGCATGCGCCTGCAACAGCGACCGAACATCCGCCGCGAGCGCCGGTTCGTTCGCAGTGGAGCCGGTGATGAAATCCTCGCGCTCACGCTCCGGCAGATCGAGCGCCGCGTCGAAGAGCGCGGTCGCGCGTTCATATCGTGCGCGCGCACCAGCGGATCGTTGATCGTCCATCACAACTCCGACGAATGCAAATGACGATAGAGCCAGCTGCGCGCCTTCGCCCAATCGCGCTTGACAGTCCGCAATCCGACACCGAGAACTGCCGCGGTCTCGTCTTCCGTCAGACCACCGAAAAAGCGACACTCCACAACCTTCGCCTGTCGCGGGTCGAGCGTGGCTAGTTCGGTGAGTGCCTCATCGAGTTCGACGAGTGACGTGTCCTTGTCATCGAGCACGACGGCGCGATTGAGGTCGGCCACATCGAGTGACCGCGGCGTGTCTGCGCCACCGCGCTTGGCGGCAGTGGTCCGGCGCGCGTGCTCGACAAGAATCCGGCGCATTGCAGTGGACGCAATGCCCAGGAAGTGAGAACGATCCTCGAACGCGCTTCCGCCGCCGTTGCTCAGCCGCAGGTAGGCCTCGTGTACCAGCGCGCCAGTCTCGAGCGTGTGCCCGATCATCTCGCGTCGGAGCTGCGAGCGTGCGAGCACCCGCAGCTCGTCATAGACGAGCGCAAAGGCCGCATCGAAGGCGGCGGTGTCGCCCTCCGCCGCCCGCCGAAGCCATTCCGTGACTGCGCCAGCCTCAGTCATCTGTCTCCGTCATCCGTCTCGGAATTCCCGGCCGTGGCTCGATTCGACAGTGATTGGCGCAGGTGGTGATGACAGCACTCCGACTGCGACCGCGCGCGGAGCCACGTCCACCGTCCTGTCGTCCACCGTCCCACCGTCGCCGAGAAATCTCATGCATAGCCGAATCGTACTCGCAATCGTCGCACTTGTCGTCTGCACCGGGTGCGGTGATACACCGACTGGTGGCTCCGCCGCGTCCGAAGGACGGGCGCTCTCTCTTGGCGAGACCACGGCGTCGGAGCGGTGGATGCGCGCGACGCGGGCCATCGTGGGTCGCCGCGAAGTGGGCAGCCCCCTGCTCATCGCGAGGAATTTTGCGCTGGTGGCCGTCGCGGAGTACAACGCCTCGGTCAGCGCTGGCGCCGTCGCGGCGGTTGGCGGAAGGACGCCCTCCGAGGCGGGCGCGGTGGCCGGTGCGTCGGCCGCGGTGCTGCGCGCACTCTATCCGGTGGAAGACACGGCCGTGACCGCGCAGCTCGCCTCGGACCGCATCTACTTCGCGACCGTGGACGGTGAATCCGCGTACGACTTCGCTGCGGGTGAAGCCATCGGCAATCAGGTCGCGGCGCAGGTCCTGGCGCGAGCCGCCACCGATCGGACGAATGCGGTGTGGACCGGCACGATTCCGGTCGGCGCTGGCTTCTGGACCAACGCAGCGGCGCCGGCACAACCGGTGCTGCCGCTCTGGGGACAATCAAAAGGGTGGTTCCTGACATCAGGCGACCAATTCCGACCGGCTGCACCGCCCGCTGTGACCTCGGCGGAGTTTGCGACAGCGATTGCCGAAGTCCGAGCCTTCACGGCGAATCGGACGGCGGAACAGCTTGCGCTCGCGCAATTCTGGCAGTTCGCGTCAGGGCCAGCAGGGCCAATGGGACACTTCACCGAACTGGCAAGCGGCCTCACCTCATCGGCGTCGTACAACGAACGTCGCACTGCGCGAGTCTACGCCGTCCTGCACATGACGATGATGGACGCCACGATTGGCTGCTGGGACGCCAAGTACGCATACTGGTTCATCCGTCCGTCTCAGGTGGATGGCGCCATTACCACGCCTGTGGGTCGACCGAATTTTCCCGCCTATCCTTCGGCGCACAGCTGTATCTCGGGTGCGGCAGCCGAAGTTCTGTCGAACCTTTTTCCGGCGGCCAGACCGGCGATGGACGCACGGGTCGTGGACGCCGGTGTCTCGCGAATCTACGCCGGCCTGCACTTTCGGTTCGACATCACTGCCGGCAACGTCATCGGCGTGAAAGTGGCGGCGCTCGCGCTCACTCGGGTACCGGCGGCAAACGCCCTCATTTCCTTACAGTAGTCCGACCGCCGCGTGGCGTGCGGCCACGGTCGCGCGCCATCATTGGGGGGGTCGCCCCGACTGCAAGCTTCAGCTCTCCTCGTGGTCCTGTCACTCTGCAGTACGACAACGTGGCGGGGCTGCGGTCGATCTGGCGGTGCGCATCCAGCGGTTGGCCACGGCGCCTTCGCAACCCGACCAACCGCTGCACCTCGTGCTGGCACGCTGACTACCGCACCCGCCGCCGCCGTGCGAGGACACCCAATACCAGCATGCCGCCCGCCATCAGCGCGTAAGTCGCCGGTTCCGGTACCGGGTTGAACTGCCGGACCGTGAACGCGCTGTGCGTCACATCAGCCTGCTGAAAAATTGTAGAACGCCGGGTTGCCATTGGCAAAGTCGCCATTGATCGACAGCTCGAGTCCGCCGTCAACGAAGACCTGCGACAGCTTCGGCAGCGAGATGAACCGGAACTCGTAGGTCACTTCTTCCCGCCAGCCGGTGCTGCCCAGTGTGCTGCCGCGCTGCAGCTCCCGCAGACCAGCGCCGGCATCCTCCGCAAAGTCGGTGTGACCCCAGAACTCGTCAGCTGTCAGAATTCCAGAAACGCGTGAGGCTGCGAGACCTCGGAGCGCCAACGGGGAAGCAGGACGAGGGCACAATCCTGACGACGTCTGCGCCGCTCCTGTCCATCCCCAACCGCGCCAGTACTTCGGTGCATATCCGGCGCGGTGCTATCTCCGTGCGCGCTGCTCTCTCGAGACCTGGCCCAAGTCGCTCGGCACCATCGGGACGAAGGTCATTCTCAACTGGGGCGGTGGTGGCGGGGATATGGTGACCCAAAAGGATGGGAGCAGCGTCGTTTCACGCCGACACCGCTGGCGGATGGGGTGCGTGAGCCATACGCGTCGTACGAGCAGCAGCCACGGGTGACGCGGGATCACACCTGGGAGTATGCAAGCGTGCAGGATATCCGCGGGGCGCATTACGCTGATTGCGCGTTCCCCTTCATGCTGCGCGGTCGGGGGTTATCGGTGGTCATCGAGCGAGAGGGGGAAACGATGCGTGTTTGTCGAGTCGTGCTGGCGTCACTGATGGCGGCGGCGAGCGTGGTGATCAGCGTTCGCGCTCCGTTGGCGTACGCCGGCGCCGTCACCGGATCCGTTGAGCGTGCGACCGTCACGGCGCGCGAAACAGCCCGGCTGCACGCACATTTCGATTCGGTCGATGCGGAACTGCGCGCCGCGACACCGAGGAATCTGCGCGCGTCGCAGCGAGCCGCGCGCGCGCAACTCATGCTATGGCTTCGCGAGTATCGCAACGCCGCACTGTTCCCCGAAAACAATCGTTTCGCCGCCCCGACGCCGTTCTTCGTGGATCATCGCGGTATTCGGTGCGCCATGGGGGAACTGCTGTACCGGTCCGGCCGCGATGACATCGTTCGTGATGTACAGCGTGCACGGAACAACGCCTACATCGCCCAGCTCGTGGATGATCCGCGGCTCGTGGCGTGGCTGGACAGCGTGGGAATGACGGCGGCCGAAGCTGCCCGTGTGCAACCATCCTACGATGGAAGCGACGGGAACGTCATCGATGACGTCGTCGTCTCACCATCGCCGAAGCGCTACCGAGTGCTGGCCGGCACGCTCAGTGCTGCTTCGGTGGCGACGATCGTATTGAACACCGCTGACCACCGGCCCACAGGTCTGACCAAATGGGCGGGCCTCGCCGTGGGAACGGCCGCCGTGGTTACGGGCGTGGCAGAACGGAGTAACTCGCGGAACGACACCAAGACATATGCATCTGCCAGCGTGTTCCTTGGCGCGGCGTCGTTCGCGGTTGCGGCCTACCGCGTGTTCGCGCCTGCGTCGAAGGCCATGGTGTCCAGTGCGGGGCGTCGCTTTGACGTGGCACCGACCGTGCTGCAGACTGCCGATGGCCGGAGCCGCGCTGGCCTGGCACTGCGTGCCAGGTTCCGCTAGCGCAGCGACGCGCGCCGGATCGCTCGTCACGACGCGGAACGTGAGCTGGACGACGAGGACGAACATGTTTCGTGAATCTGCCTTCTGACCCTAAGCGTCCTGGGTCGAGTGTAGTGCGGAGAGCGCGTTTCGGCGGTCACGATGTCCAGAACCCGTGAAGGTGTGCGGCGTCGCACGGCTCCGGCTGGTCCTGCAATCCGCCAAGCCATGCGGCGCGGCCAAGCACCTGTCGGGGCGTCCAGCCAGCCTGACGCAGCTCGCGAATGCCGACATCCCCGCGCGACTTGCTCAGCTTCGTGCCGTCGGCGTGACACACGAGCGGGTGATGCAGGAACATCGGCGGCAACGTGCGGCCCAGCTGAGCCGCGAGCATGATCTGGCGCCCCGTCGATGCGAGCAGGTCGTCGCCGCGGATGACCACGTCGATGCCGTGGCGCATATCATCGACCACGACGGCGAACTGATAGGTCGGTTGTCCGAGGCGGTCGCGCAGCAGGAGATCGCCGCATTGCCGCGCCGCCGCTTGCTGCTGCGGGCCGTGCCGCAGGTCGTCGAACTGCGTCATGGTTGCGGGCAGCAGCAGCCGGCGCGCCGGCGTCTCGTCGAGTGGCACGTCAGCGGTGCGACATGTGCCCGGATACCGAAGCTCGTCACCTCCCGGGCCCTGTGAGGCGATCTCTCGACGAGAGCAGCGACAGGCGTACACACCGCCAGCATCGACAAGGGTCGCGAGCGCCGCCTCGTACACGCGGGGCTCGTCACTCTGGCGGATCGGCGAGGGCATGCCACCGTCCGCATTGTCGACGTCCAGCCCCAGCCACCGCAGGTCGGCGATGATCGACTCGGCATACACCGCCTGCGCGCGCCGTGCGTCGTGATCCTCGATGCGCAGGATTACCGAGCCGCCGAATGCGCGCGCAATGCTCCACACGTACACGGCATTCACGGCATGCCCGAGGTGCAGATGTCCGGTTGGAGCGGGGGCGAAGCGAGTGCGCCAGCGTGCCGGGAGTCGAGCTTCCAGTCGCGCCCGGAGCGCCGCGCGATCAGCTTGCGTCATGGCGAGAGTCACAACGCGCGAATCTGCGCTCGTGCGGAATCCGCCACAATGGTCACCCGTGTGCACATGGCTTACGACAAGGCGTATTTCGACAAGTGGTACCGCAGCCGGCAGCATCGCGTGCGCACGCCGGCGCAGATCCGGCGCATCGTGGCGTTTGTCGTTGGCGCCGCCGAGTACGTGCTGGATCGGCCGGTGCGCACGGTGCTGGATGTCGGCGCGGGCGAGGGGCACTGGCAGCCGATCCTGAAGGTGCTGCGGCCGGCGCTGACGTATGTGGGCGTCGAGCCGAGCACGTACGCCGTGACGCGCTTCGGCAAGCGGCGCGGGCTGATGCTCGGCTCCGTCGAGCGACTGCATGAACTGCAGTTGCATGAGACGCATCCCGAGGGCTTCGACCTCGTCGTCTGCTGCGGTGTCCTGAACTACGTTCCCACTCGCGTGCTCGCCTCGGCACTGGAGCAGCTGCAGGTGCACACCGGCGGGCTCGCCTGGCTGGAGCTGTTCACGAAGTACGATGAGATCGAGGGTGATATCGCCATGCTGAAGCCGCGTCCGCCGGAGTGGTACCGGCAGCGCTTCAGCCAGGCGGGGCTGATTCCCTGCGGCCTGCACCTGTATGCGCCACGGGATCTCGCGGCGGGGCTGACCGCGCTCGAGACGGGTCGTATCGACTGACGGATTCGCGGCGCGACACGCGCCTTCGCTGCTCCATGATGCAGCTCCATGCTCGGACTCCTCACTTCACTGCGCATGCGTCCACTTGTCGCGTTGTATCGTGCCGTACTCCTGACGGCCCTTGCTGGCGGCGCGCTGATCGCGCAGACGCTGGATACCATGTCGCTTCAGCATCTGCGCTGGCGCATGATCGGTCCGCACCGTGGCGGGCGTACGGTGGGTGCGGCGGGCGTGCCGCAGAAGCCGGGCTGGTTCTATATCGGCGTGAACAACGGCGGCGTGTGGCGCACGACGGATTACGGACGCGTGTGGACGCCGATCTTCGACGACCAGCCGACCGGTTCCATCGGTGACATCGCCGTGGCCCCATCAAACCCGGACGTGCTCTGGGTGGGCAGCGGTGAGGGACTGCAACGGCCCGACCTGTCGACGGGCGACGGCATGTATCGCTCCATGGATGCGGGGCGCACGTGGGTGAATACCGGGCTGCGTGATGCGCAACAGATTGCACGCGTCGTCATCCACCCCACCGATCCGCGGCGCGTGTTCGCGGCAGTTCTGGGGCATCCGTACGGCCCCAACACCGAACGAGGCATTTTCCGGACGACGGACAACGGCACATCGTGGGAGCGCGTGCTGTACGCTGGCGCGGATGCGGGCGGCATGGATGTGGCACTCGAGCCGGGCAACCCCAGCGTGGTGTACGCCGTGCTCTGGTCCGCACGACAAGCGCCGTGGGAGGTCGGTTCCTCGTGGACGAAACCGTCGCTCAACGGCTTGCACAAGAGCACCGATGGTGGCACCACGTGGCGACGCATCGGGACCGGGCTGCCGACGGCGGCCGATGGATTGGGCCGCATCGGCATTGCGACATCCGCCAGTTCGCCGGCGCGGCTGTTCGCGGTCGTCGGCTCGCGCGTGAAGAGCGGCGTGTACCGCTCGGACGATGCCGGTGAGCACTGGACGCTGGTCAACACCGATCGACGCCTGTGGGAGCGTGACGGCGACTTCAACGAGATCCGCGTCGATCCAGCGAATGCCGACGTGGCGTACATCGCAAACGTCGTCACGTGGAAGACGACCGATGGCGGCGCGACGTTCACTGCGATGCGCGGCGCACCGGGTGGCGATGACTATCACCGCATCTGGATCAATCCGGTTGATTCGAAGCAGCTGCTGATCACGAGCGACCAGGGTGCAATCATCAGCGTGAACGGTGGCGAGACGTTCAGCAGCTGGTACAACCAGCCGACGGCGCAGTTCTACCATGTGAACACCGATAACGCGGTGCCGTATCGCGTCTGCGGAGGACAGCAGGAATCGGGTTCGGCGTGCGTCGCGAGCCGCGGCCGGTATGGACAGACGTCGTTGCGTGACTGGACCCCGGTCGGCGTCGAGGAGTACGGGTATGCCGTGCCTGATCCGCGCGATCCGGACATCGTGTATGGCGGGAAGGTGACGCGCTTCGACCGGCGCACGGGTCAGGTGCAACAGGTGGGACCGAAGCCGGTGCGCGACTCGGGCTACCGCGTCGTGCGTACGGCGCCGGTGGCGTTCTCGCCTGTGGACTCGACGACACTCTACTTCGCATCGAACGTGCTCTGGTCCACGCGCAACGGCGGTCGGTCGTGGACACAGCGGTCACCTGACCTCACGCGAGTGCGCACCGACGTCACGCCCGCCAACCTCGGGGCTTTCACGCCAGATGATCCGGAGCAGGGTGCACACCGCGGCGTGATCTACGCCATCGCACCGTCCCCGCGGGATGCGCGCGTGGTGTGGGCCGGCACGGACGACGGCCTGATTCACGTGACGAGCGACAGCGGCCGCACCTGGACGAACGTGACCCCGGCGGACATTGCCCCCTGGTCGAAGATCTCCATCATCGATGCCTCCAGCCTGGATGCGAACGTCGCCTATGCTGCCGTGAACACATTCCGCCTCGATGACCTTCGCCCGCACATCTATCGCACACGCGATCGCGGTCGCACCTGGCAGCGCGTCGTCACGGGCATTCCTGACGGTGGCATCGTGAACGTGGTGCGCGCCGATCCGGTGCGCCGCGGGCTGCTCTTCGCCGGCACGGAACGCGCGGTCTACCTGTCGCTCGATGACGGTGAGCACTGGCAGTCGCTGCGTCGCAACATGCCGGCGACATCGATCCGCGATCTCGTCATCAAGGATGATGACATCGTGGTCGCGACGCATGGGCGCTCGTTCTGGATACTGGACGGCATTGCGCTGCTGCGTCACACACCGCTGGCGGCCAGCGGCACGCCATCGATCCACGTGCCCCGCTTCGCGTGGCGCATGCGGTGGAACCAGAACACCGATACGCCGATCCCGCAGGAGGAGCCAGCCGGCGAGAATCCCGCCGAAGGGGTCGCGATCGACTATCTGCTGCCGCGTGGCGCACGCGATGTGCGCATCGAGATCATCGATGACCGCGGGACAATCCTGCGGCGCTATGCAAGCCGTGACAGTGTCGAGGCACCGCTCAGGGACCGGAACATTCCAGACTACTGGATACGGCCACCCGTGATCGTGGCGCTGACACCTGGCAGCCACCGGCTGCACTGGGACATGCGGCGCACGGCGTCGCCGACGGCCGACCGCAGCTATCCGATTGCCGCGTCGATGCACAATACACCGGCAGAGCCGCGCGGCCCCCTCGTACCTCCCGCCACGTACCGGGCCCGTCTCATCGCCGACGGTTCAGAAACGGAACATTTGTTTGTTGTCCGTCAGGTCCCAAATGTGCACATGACAAGCGCAGCGCAGCGCTCGGCGTATGATTTCGCTGTATTGTTGCACGATGGCATGACGCGAGCAGGAGCACTTCGTGAGAGCCTCGCAGTGTTTCGTCTGGCGGTCGAGCGACGCCGTGTCGGAGGAGAATCTTCGACTTCGTTCGCGCAGCTCGATGCAGGGTTGCGAGTGCTCGAGCGCGGTGACGGCGCTGTTGCCGGTGCCGCGCGATTGATGTCCGAGTTGCAGCAGTTGTTCGAAGCAGTGGATGGCACCGACGCGGTGCCGACCACCGCACAACGGCAGGTTGCAACCGTGCGGCTGGCAGCGCTTTCACGGTTGGAATCTGTTGCCCGCTCGATGCGGGAACTGCAGGACGGTCGCTGAAAACACTTGCGGCCGGCACTGGCAGTCAGACGAGGTGACGGTACGCGTGCTTGTGCGTCACAGCGGTCGGCGACGGTTCGCATGGTTGTAGCGATGTGTGTTACAATGCGTCCAGAAGGCATTTCCCGCAGATATTCATTTCATATCAGCTCCGTACCCGCGCCGGGTGCAGTGCAGTCCAGCATCCGGCATTCCGTTTCCCGATGTGCACCGTGTTCGCAGGAAAGCGAGCGCATGGGTGGAATTTTTATGGCCGCGCGTATTGAAAGCGATGTGAATGCTGGTTTTGTCGGATCTGAAAGTCTGGCTTGGCGTGGATCGCACGACTGGCATCGGGGTGAGCGCATCTGGAGTACCACGAATGCTCATCTCGACGTCTGGATCGAGCTGCTGCATGCACTCGGGCTGGATCCGGCGGCGGTTCTGATGCCGACGCTGTGTGTGGACTTCAATGGCGACCAGTGGAGCTTCACCAGCATCTGCCCGTCGGATCTGTGGGCGTGCTACGGTATCGCGGTCGAGGACCTCATCGTCTGGCGACCGTTGCTGGCACATCTCGTGGAGCAACTCGATCGCGGCAACGCGGTGCTCGTGGAGGTCGACGCGTTTCACTTGCCTGACATGATGGGCAGCAGCTACCAACGTGAGCACGCAAAGACGCTCATCGCCGTGACCGGCTACGATCGACATGCGCATCGCATGCGGTACCTGCACGGATCGGCGGGTGCCACGGTGGGTGGTGGAGACCTCGACGCGCTCATGACGGCGGGCATCGGCGGTGCGCAGCTGCCGCCACATGCACAGATCGTGAAGCTCGACCGCATTGCACACCGCACCGTGTCCGAGCGCGCACAAGTCGGAGTCGCGCTCGCTCGTTTTCATGCGACCCGGATACCCGCGGCGAATCCCGTGCGGGCCTTCGGTGAGGCTTTGCGCGCGCACGGTGCCTGGCTCGCCGGCGGCGACGCGGAGCACTACCAGCGCTGGGCGTTTGCGACCTTGCACCAGTGTGGTTCGTCGTTCGAGCTCGGTGCCGATGTCTGCGACTGGCTTGGTACGCATGACGAGGCGGTGGGCGACGCGGCACGACACCTCCGCCTGCTCGCGCACTCGGCGCGTGGGCTGCATCAGCGACTGGTGCGCGTCTCGCAGTCCGGGCGCATGCCCGACGTGACATTGACGGTCGAGGAAATGGCGCGATCGTGGGACGATACCATGGCGATTCTCAAGCCGCTCTACGCGAGTTGATCATGTCGTGCGCAGCATCGCCTCGAGGCAGCTGCGCACGGTGTCGAGGCAGCGTCGCAATCCGGCCTCGGCATGATCGCCCATGTGCCCGATCCTGATCGTTGTCTCGCGCAGCGGACCGTAGCCGGCGCCGATCACGAAGCCACTCGCGGCCACTGCAGCGGCGACCGCGCTGCCTTTCAGTGCAGCCGGCAGCGTCACACACGTGACCGTCGGCGAGCGTGCTGATTCCGGCGCGAGCACACTGAAGTCGGGATGCAGCTCACCGTTTAGCCGCGCAACCCACGCGACGGTCATCGTCTGCATGCGGAGATGCCGATCCCAGCGCGCCTCGATCCCTTCCAACGCGACAAATTCGACCTGCTCCGCAAGCGCGTAGAACAGCGAGATGGCAGGCGTGCTGGGAGTCTGATTCTTCACGGCGTATTTCTCGAATTCGACGAGGTCGAAATACGTGCCGCGATCGCTGTTTCCTGCCGCCGCATGGATGAACTGCTCGCTCGCCACGCCAAGCGCGAGGCCGGGGGGCAGGGCAAGCGCCTTCTGCGATCCGGTGAAGGCGAAGTCGAGGTTCCACGCATCGAACTCGAGGCGTGCGCCGGCGAGACCCGTCACGCTGTCCACGAGTATCACCGCGCCGTTCTCGTGCACGACTCGGGCAATGCCATCGATGTCGTTCAGGGCACCGGTCGACGTCTCGGAATGCGTGAGTGTCACGGTGCATGCACCCGTCGACTGCAGCAGCGCCGCGACTTGCTCGGGAGTGTGATGCGAGCCGAGTGGCACATCATCACGCACGACGGTGCGACCGCAGCTCAGCGCAACCTGTGCAAACCGCTCGGAAAACGCACCATTCACCAGCGACAGCACGGTTCCGCCCGGGGCGCAACGAATCGCACCCTCCATCATTCCCGTCGCCGACGCCGTGGCGATGTAGACGGGCCGCGCGGTGCGGAAGATGGGGCGGAGGCCGGCGTCGCACCGTGCGTAGATATCCTCGAATGCCGCGCTTCGGTGCGGTAGCATCGGGCGCGTCATCTGCTGCAGGATTTCCGGTCGGACTTCCGTCGGTCCGGGAAGGAAGAAGGTGCCGTGATCGAGCATCAAGTGCCGAGAACGAGTGGGGTGAGCACCGCGAAACTCCGTACCTCGTCCGCCGCGACAGCAACGACATGCGCACGCCGCGCGACACCGGTGAATGCAACGAAGCGGTCGACATGCGGCACGAGCTCCGCGTCGGTGGCACCGTCGCCAACGGCGAGGATCGGACGCGGCAGATTCAGGCAGCGCACGACCTCCGGCTTGCCACCGGCTCGTGCGAGCGGCGCGTCGCCGCGTACCGTGACTGCCACGTCGGTCGCATCGTACTCGACGTCCACTGCGTGCACGTCCAGCGCCGGGATGCCGAGCCATGCTGACAAAGGCAGCAGCGCGTCGCGCAGGCCGCCGCTGACCAGGACCACACGTACACCGGCATCGCGCCAGACGGACACCGCTTCACGCACACCGGGCAGCGCCGTCCTGATGTACGCCGATGCGAGATCCATGATCTCGGTGCGAGTCGGCTTGATGAGCGAGAGCCGGCGTCCGTACACGGCGTCCAGCGGAACGCGGGCCTCCATCGCTGCCGTGGTGAGTGCCACCACGGCGGCGGCAACGTCGGGCGGGCGTTGCGCCGCCAGCCAGTCGATGCCTTCGAGCTCACTGACTGTCGAGTCGACATCGAGGATGACCGACTTGAAGCGCGTCACAGGATGTTCCCTTGTGCCAACAGGTTATGCGGGTCCAGCTCATGCTTGATCGCACGCATCATGGCGCGTTGCGTCCCCGACATCTGCATCGGCAGCCAGCGCGACTTGATTTTCCCGATGCCATGTTCGGCTGCGACGGTGCCACCCAGGGCGATCACGTCACGCAGCGTCTCGCCCACGGCATCCGTGATGCGCTCCAGCTCCGCGCTGTCGCGCGCGATGAAGTTCTGGTGCGGATGACCGTTGCCGGCGTGCCCGAACGTGACTGGTTGCGCAAGCCCGCGACGCTCGACCGCGCGTCGTGACGCGGCAAGCGCATCGGCAAGCTGGCGATACGGCACGGCCCAGTCAGTCGAGATGCGGCGTCCACCAGTCGCGCGATACGGCGCCGCGCGCTCATGCATCGTGGCGGGCACCGCATGGCGCAACTTGCGAGCGTCGCGCAGCGCAGCCTCGCCATCGTACACGCGAATGTCGTCGTCCAGCGCCGCGTGCGCCATCGCGAGCTCGAGCCAGGCGTCCAGCGGCGGTTCGTCGGCTTCGCTGCCGGCAAGCTCCGTGTAAATCAATGCCTGCGCCGATGTCGCCCAACCCGGGTCCTGCACTGACGTGCGTGCGATGTCGAGTGCGCCGGCGTCGAGAAACTCCAGGCAGCGAGGTGCCAGTACGGCCGATTCCCGCGCCGCAATCACAAACGCGAGCGCGGAGGCTTCGGTCGGGAAGGGAATGCTGATCCCGATCACCCAGGCCGGCAGCGGCAGCAGTGACAACTCGGCCTCGAGAATGATGCCGAGTGTACCTTCGCTGCCCACGAACCAATCCACCAGATCGTGCACCGGTGCGTAGCCAACGGTGTTTTTCTCGAGCGATGGGCGCCTGAGTTCCAACACGTCGCCGTTCATCAACGCCACCGTCAGCCCGCGCACATGCGAGCGGATCGCACCGTAGCGAAGCGAACGCGCTCCCGACGCGTTGCAGGCAATCGCGCCGCCGATGGTGCAGTCCTCTTCGCTGGTCGGGTCAGGAGCGAGCAGCCACCCCTCGGCCGCCAGCGTGCGCTTGAGCGGACCGAGCAGTTCACCCGGCCCAACGCGCACCGACCGTGACGCGCGATCGATGTCATGAATGCCGCCGATCCCGCGCAGGGAAAGCAGCATGCCGCGATCGGTGAGCGACGCCGCGGTGGTACTCGTCTGTCCGCCCGCTGCGGTGACGGGTGTGCGGTCGCGCAACGCCTCATGCAGCAGCTGGAGCAGTTCCGTCCGCGATCGCGGACGCGCGACAGTGTCCGGGATCAGCTCCATCCCGGATGCGTCGCGACTCACACTCTGCCGCACGTCGAAGTCGGTCGTGATCAGCGCGTTGCTCATCCGCGCGCGGTGGACTCGCCTGCCGAACCGCCGTTGCCACCGCCGAAGCGCACGATGGTCGCGGTGCGCACATCCGGCAGCGCGAGCAGACGCTCGCGCAGTGCAGGCGCCACGACGCCATCCACCGAGATGGCCGCCAATGCCTCACCACCCTGCGCGAGGCGCGCCTGATGATACTCGGCGATGTTCACCTGTGCGTCGCCAAGCGCGGTGCCGACGCGGCCGATCACGCCCGGCACGTCGTTGTTCGTGAGCACGATCATCGTCTGGCGCGGCGTGACGTCCACGTGAAAGGCGCCGATGCGCGTGACGCGGGGGACGGAGCCTGCCGGCGCCGTGGCGACGACGCCGATCTCGCGCACGCCACCACTCAGCGAGACGTCGAGCGTCGCCGTGCGGTCCTGGTCGGTCAGCTCACCGATCGAGAGTTCGATGCCGCGTGCTTCGGCCATCGCGCGCGCATTGATCAGATTCAGGCGACCATCATCGATGACGCCTTCGAGTATGCCGGCACAAGCCGCCGAGAGCAGGGCAGCGCCGGCGCCAATCAGGTCCGGGCTGACGCGGAGCCGCACACGCTGAATGATGCTGATGCCCTGATCCAGCAGCAGTGCACGGGCAATGGCAGCGGCACGCTGCGCGAGTACCAGCGCTGGTTGCAGCTCGCGCCATTCGGTACCGGTGACGGTGGCAACGTTCAGCGATCGGGTGAGCTCCCCGTTCAAAAGTGCATCACGAACGGCCTCGCACACGTCCACCGCGACGTTCCGTTGCGCCTCGGCCGTCGAGGCGCCGAGGTGCGGTGTCAGCAGCACGTTCTGCAGCGCGCGGAGCGGATGATCTGCCGGAAGCGGCTCCTGCGCGAATGCGTCGATGCATGCGCCCCTGAGCACGCCGCTCTGGAGCGCCTGCGCGAGCGCGCCATCATCCACGATGCCGCCCCGCGCGAGGTTGCAGAGCACGGCGCCGGCGGGCATGCGCGCGAGCTCGCGTCGGCCGATCATACCGGTGGTTTCCGGCGTCAGCGGGGTGTGGATTGTGAGCACGTCGGCGTCGGGCAACAGTGACTCCAGCGACGGTGCACGACGGATTCGCAGGGCGCGGAACCGTTCGTCGCCAACGTACGGGTCGTAGCCGATGACGTCCATGCCGAATGCCAGCGCGCGCATTGCGACCTCGGACCCGATGCGGCCGACACCCACGATGCCGAGCGTGCGTCCCTTGAGCTCACTGCCGAGCAGCGCCGAGCGATCCCATCGTCCGGCATGCATCGAGCTGTCGGCGCGCACGATGTGACGAAAGAGTGCGAGCAGCGATCCGAACAGCAGCTCCGCGACGGCGACCGTGTTGCCGGCGGGCGCATTGATGACGGCCACGCCAAGCGCCGTCGCCGTCGCCATGTCCACATTGTCCACGCCGACGCCGGCGCGCCCGACGACGCGAAGCTTCGTGGCTGCACGCAACAGGTCCCCGCTGATGCGCGATGCGCTGCGGCCGACGATGGCGTCATACTCGGGGATACGTGCGAGCAGCTCCGCCGCCGGCAGGGTCGGCACTTCATCGACCTGCAGCCGCGGTTCAGCCGTCAGCAGAAAGAGACCATCCGGATCGATCTCGTCCGTCACCAGCACGCGATAGCGCATTCAACTCCAATGCAGGGGGAAATCGCGTGCTCCGCTGCGATTCCCCGAAAGCTATCAAGCGGAGCAACAGACCTTCGGTTCGGTCACCATGGTTACCGTGTACGACACACAAAGGCCCCCGCAGAATTGCGAGGGCCTTTGTGGCGACGCGACCAGTCACGTCAGGGAAGCAGGTCCGACAGCGAACTTGACGTATCAGCGTCGGCTACCAGTCGCACGGCGCCGCGGAAGCGCTTCGCGCTCGTGTCGAGCAGGCTCTCGACGACCCCGACCCCGGGTCGACTCGCATGCACGTATTTGCCATTGCCGGCGTAGATCGCAATGTGCGTGATGCGACGCCGGGTACCGAAGGTGAGCAGGTCGCCCGGCTTCATCCGATCCAGGTTTCGGCCGACACGAATCCCCGTATACGCTTGCTCGTTCGCGGTCCGCGGTAGCTTCACGCTGAGCCACGACATCACATATTTGACGAGCCCGCTGCAGTCGAAAGCCTGACCAGGCGTTTCGGCACCCCAGATGTACGGTGTTCCGATCTGCTGGCGTGCGACGGACACGATGGAATCGCGAAGCACGTCTGCGGAGTCGGACAGGAACGACGCCTGTGCAACGTCCGGAATGATCGGTGCCTGATTGCGTCCGGCGCGGCGGCTGCGGGCCCGGCGCGCTGCGGCAGAACCAAGCCGCGAACTGCTGCGGCGAGCTTTGGGGCTGCGTACTCGGGAGGCGGAAGACCGTCGAGCCGTTGCCTTTGATTTGCCTCGCACGCTTGTTGCAACTGCTCTCTTACCGCGGGGCTTCTCAGCCGCAGCGTCTTGGGGCGTGGCGAAGACGATCGCTACCACGCTGAACAACAGCGTAAGGCTGCGCACGACACGTGCAAGTCGTAGAGGGATTGGCATGACGGGAAGGGTAGCTGGACGGAACACCGAACAGAGCGGTCTGCAACTGACTTCTTTTGGGTGAACTGACCAGCTATTCAGCCCTTTTTTGTGTGCGCATCTGCCATGGTGACGATATGGCTCGGCAGTCCGTCACAAACGCCCGTTTCGCTAGCCATGCTCGCAATTGATCCGCGCGAGCTGTCCAGACGGACCACGCCAGTCCGCTTGTACTGCGCACGTGAATCGGTCACCTTGTCAGCCTTACTGTGGTCCCGCCTCGTGCGGCGATGTACATAGCCTCGGGACGCCCGCGCGGAGTCCTCGTCTCCAGACCTGTAACGATGTCGGAATTCGAAGAGGGCGGGCTCGACTCGCTCACGACCTGGTTCAAGACCAACCAGAAGCTGATCTCCATCGTGCTGGGCGGCATGGTTGCCGTGGGACTGGGCGTGGTGCTCTGGCAGAAGTCCGCGCAGACGAAGGTGCAGAATGCCGAGCGTGCCTTCTTTCAGGCGCAAACGGCCACGGCGCAGAATCCGGCGAACGCCGTGGCCGAGCTGGGGAAGGTCGCAACGCGGTATGCGGGCACGTCGGCGGGTGATCGCGCCACGCTGCTGATGGCGCAGTCGATGATGACGCAGGGCAAGACGGCCGAGGCGATGAAGAAGCTCGAGGCGCTGAACTCAGGTGGGGGGGCGGAGCGTCTGGGCTCGACGCTGCAGACTCTGATGGCGGCCGGCTACGAGAACCTGAACAAGCCGGCCGAGGCCGCGAAGTCGTATCTGGCGGCAGCGGCGACGAGTATCGGCGACGCGAAGGTGCAACGCCAGGCCGATGCGGCACGCTCGTACATGGCGGCTGGCAACACGACGGAAGCACTGAAGCTCTGGACCGAGCTCGCAAAGGATGAGCGCGGCGCGCTGGCGGCTGAGGCGCATGTCCGGATCGGTGAGCTGGCGGTCAAGCAGTAGAGTTCAGGAACAGGGTACGTCGATTTCAAACTCGAACGGCACGGGTAAACGGTAGCGGTCGGTTGGCCCGAGGCGCGACGGGATCTGGAAGCCGAGCCTGACCCGTTGGCACAGTCATCGGTAATCGTGCGGGACATGCGTCATTGTTCGAGGGCGGCCAGGCATCGTGCATTTGATGTCTGGCCGCTGCTGCACGTACAGGCATCGGCGTTGTTGAACTCGCTGGCCGATCAGGTTCGTGGCGATCGCAGCGACATGCTGCAGGGGCAGCGAATCATGCCTTTGGTGGACCCGTCATTAGCTGGCGGTGCGGCGTCCATGCTGGCGGCCGTCATCGGTGATGTTGGGAAGGTCGAACCGCCGTGCAGTGTCCCGTCAACGTTGAAGCCTACTTCCTATAAGAAGTATTATGTAAACCAAGCATGGTGGAAAACTGTGGATAAGTGCCGGTTTCTCCTGCCTGGTGTGGAAAGCCGCCTTGGTTCCACACAATACCGGCACATGCCACGCTGCAACGCCTATCCAGACCGGTACGTCCCCTGACACGTCTGCAACCCCCCGCAATAGCGCCATCAACGGTTCCACAACGCACCTGAGCACCTCAGCTCACCGCGTGAATCACACCGTCAAACACCACCCGAGCCTCCCCGGACAGCTCGCTCCAGCCGCGCTCAGGAGCCTTCGGCAACTGGACCGTCAGCACCCGGTCGCTGATCGTCCGCAGGTGGACCGGCTGGCCCGGCACTGACAGGTTCCAGCCGATCAGGCAGGCCGCGGTGGCCACCGACCCGGTGCCACATGCATACGTCTCGCGCTCCACGCCGCGCTCGTAGGTGCGAATGCGCCACTCGCCTGGCGTGGGTGCGGCGCTCACGAAGTTCACGTTCGCCCCCTCCGGCCGCCGCAATGCGCCGTGGCGCAGGATCCTCCCGCGGCCGGCAACGTCGATCGCGCCGACGTCTGGAACCAGTACCACGAGATGCGGCACGCCCACGACGGCGTAACCGATCCGCTGTTCACCTGGCGCGCGTTCCTCGAGCGCGTCAAGCTCGAGCGCCGCCACCGTCGCCAGGCGAACGGATGCGACACCCGTCGCGTCGATCGACGCCTCGATCGGGCCTGAGTCGGAGCTGATGCGGAACGTTTGCCCGACGGTCGCAAGTCCCAGCTTCACAGCACTTTGCGCGGCGCAAAGTGATGCATTGCCGCAGAGCGACGCACGTGAACCGTCTGCGTTGTAATACCGGATCGCCAGGAGTGACTCAGCCGATTCCGCAATGAACACGACCCCATCAGCGCCGACGCCGAGATGCGGCGCGCAGATCGCTGTCACTGCGTCGGCGGATTCGAGCGGATCCAGTGCCGCGCCGCACGAGCGCGAATCCAGGAATACGAAGTCGTTGCCCGAGCCCGACATCTTCCAGAACGCGCGGCCGGCGGCCCGAACCGCGCCCGTCATACCTTGCCGGTGATGGACCACCACCGGAGGCGCCAGACCATCCAGATCGCCTCGCGCACGATGCGCTTGGACATCTTGCTCTCGCCTTCCGTGCGATCCGTGAACACGATCGGAATCTCCACGATGCGGAATCCCTTCTTCCACGCGCGGAAGCTGACTTCGATCTGGAAGGCATAGCCGTTGGACCGCACGTCATCCAGGTCGATGCTCGCCAGCACCCGTCGCCGGAAGCACTTGAAGCCGCCGGTCGCATCGTAGAGCTGCAGCCCGGTGACCGTGCGAGCGTAGATGTTGGCCGCATAGCTCAGCATCAGCCGCGCCATGGGCCAGTTCACCACGGTCACCTTGCCGTCGCGATATCGAGAGCCAAGGACGACGTCGGCGTTGGCCACGGCCCGCAGGAATTCCGGCAGGTGGCTGGGATCGTGCGAAAAGTCGGCGTCCATCTCGAAGATGTATTCGTAGTCGCGCTCCAGCGCCCAGCGGAATCCCGCCAGGTACGCCGTGCCCAGCCCCATCTTCTTCGGGCGATGCAGCGCATGCACGCGATCGTTGCGTGCCGCGATCTCGTCGACGATGGGGCCGGTGCCGTCCGGCGAGCCGTCATCGACCACCAGCACCGAGAGTCGCGGATCCTGCGCGAGCACGGAGTCGATGATCCGGGCGACGTTCTCGCGCTCGTTATACGTGGGGACGATGACCAGTCCACGTTCGCCGCGGCCCACTTCCCCGATGGGTTCGCCGGTATCCAATTCGCGAACGGCCGAAATCACGCGGCGCGCCTCCGCGTCGTCACGACGCCACCGGCGAAGAGCAACACCGACAATCCCAGCGCCAGCAGCGTGATGAGCTTGCCTTTTTCGTAGCTGGCGCTCGTGAAGCGCAGCTCGACACTCCGGGCTCCGGCCGGCAACGGTACGCCGATGAGCGAGTACATGGCCCGAGCGGCTGTCGCCGGCTTGCCGTCGACTGTGGCGGTCCAGCCCGGATAGAAGTTCTCGGAGACTACGAGTGCCGAAGCAGCCGGCGCCGGTGACGCGAGCGTCAGCGAGATCGCTCCCGGATCGTACCTCGTGATGGTGACCGGCAGGTCGAGCGGCTGCGGCGCTGCCTGCAGCGTGACGGCCCGCACATCGGCACTCTCGTCGAAGATTGCCGTCGAGTGCACCGGGAACCTTGGATCCAGCACGGTCGCCAAGGTGACGCTGTCTGCTGCCTTGATGATTGCGGGTGCGACCCATGCTGCCCGGTTGTCTCCGGGTAGTTCGTACAGATAAACGATCGAGCCGTGCGCGTCCTTCGTTGGTCCGGCAACCAGTTTCGCGTCAGGAATCGGAAATTTCGCCGCGTCGGTCAAAAAGAAGCGCACGTTCGCGAGCGCCCAGAAGTTCGGGTTGCCAAGCTGCGGACGCCCCTCCTCTTCCGGTCCCATCAGGTCGTCGTAGCGGCGGAGCTCATTGCCGTGATAGCCGACCGCCTGCCGGATGCCATGCGCCATCAGCCCGCTGTAGCGCAGTTCCGGATCGCGCGGCACCCAGGTGCCGTCGATGGGCGTATCGATGACGCGGCCGGGGTTCGTGACGGTAGCCCGTTTCATGTACTCGATCGCTGCATTCGTCGCAAAGCTCACGCGCGCCGGTGGCATGAACGTCCAGTACTGACGCATCACGCTGACCTGGTCGAGCGTGACGACGGCGACGAGCGCCCAGCCGGCCAGCGCAGGCTTCAGCAGGCCGCGACCACGGATGACGCAGATGACGAGTGCGAGGGTCGCGAAGAGCATGGCGCGCACGGTGCCGCTGGCCAATTCCGACGCATTGGCCCGTACCCGGTCGGCCACTTCAGGGCGCGCGAACAGGCCGGCGATGGTCGTCATGCCGCCGGTGACCCCAAGCAGAAACAACACGGCGATCGAGACGCCCGCCGCCACGACGAACCGTCGCGACGGTGCCCGGTCCACCAGCGCCTGCGCACCGTGGCCGGCCAGGATGGCCATTGCGAACGTCGCGAGAAAGAAGACCGTGCTCGGTGCACGGAAGAACTTGCTGCCGGGGACGAGGTTGTAGATCAACTGGTAGAACGGCGTGTTGCCGCCGAGCGCCCAGAACGTGAAGAACACGAACATGCCGCTCCAGAACAGCACGTCGCGACTGCGTGCATGCTTCCTGAACGCCGCAACGACCAGCAGCCACACCGCCGCGCCGATGTACTCGCTGTGGTGGTGGATGTTGTTGGGGCCCCAGTACTTGTCGAGGATGCCGGTGAACTGCGGAATGAGCGTGTTGATCAGCTCGACCGGCGGAAACGAGAACGACGTCGCGAAGGTGTAGTCACGACCGCCTGCACGCGGCGAGAACGGCGTGTACTCCATCACGGGCAGATACTGAATTGCGCTGATGGCAAATCCCAGAACCACGGCGCCGAGTGCAAGGCCCAGACGACGCAACGCCAGCGGGCGATCGGGGTGCCCGTCGATCCCGTACGCTGCGTACAGCCCGAAGATGCCGGTGCCCATCAGCAGGTACTGCATCAGCTGCGGGTGCGGGCTGAGCATGCCGAGTCCCACGACGATGGACAGCGCGCCCCACGCCCAGTTACGACCATCGCGCACGCCGCGCAGTACGCAGAACATGGCCAGCGGCAGCATGGCACCCACGAAGATCTTGCCGTCATGCCCCGGCGTCACGTACGACGCGTTCCAGCCACTGAGCATGTAGGCGACGGCCCCGATCAGCGCGCCGAAGAATCGCAGGCCCAGCGCGCGGAGGAACACGTAGCTCGCGAACCCGCCCAGGATGTAGTGCAGAATCATGCCCCACGTCATCGCGACGTCGGTGGGCATGACCATCCGCAGCAGCGCGGTGGGATAGAAGATGTCGCCGTGCATCGCGCCGACGTACGGCATGCCACCGAACAGGTAAGGATTCCAGAGTGCAAAACCGCCGGTGGCACGCAGCACCTGCGCACCGAACTCGCGGAACGAGTAGCCGGCGATGTACTGGTCGCTGTAGATGTTGACCAGGAACTGGCCGCTGAGTGCCGGATAAGCGAGCAGCATGGTGCCGACGACGCACGTGAGCAGCGCGAGAAGCCAGGCGTTGCGGGGCGCGATCGTGTCGTGCGTGTTGTGTGCGTCGTGCGTGTCGTGCTCAGGCAACTGGGCCATCGGGCGTCGAAATGGAGGTGCGGCGGCGCAAGGACGTGCCGGGGAGAAAGGCGAGCCCCGGAAGAATTTCGACCACGGTCAACCAGATGCGTGATGCTGCCGCGAGCAGCGCGGCGTCGGCCGGCGTCGCGAGGCGGAGCGAGATGAGGAGGCCGGCGAGTGCTGCTTCGCGCACACCGATGCCGCCCGGCGCGAAGATCGCAAGAAAGCCGATGAGGTACGACGCGGTGTAAACTGCCAGCGCAGCCATCGAGACGCCACCGCCGCGGCCGAGCAGTGCGCTCCAGAACAGTCCGAAGCCGATGCCGTACGCGACCCACGCCGCGGCGTTCGCCGCGAAGACCACGAGCAGCGTGCCGCGCGAGATCGTCGGCACCTGCACGGGCGGCCGACGCAACATGCGCGTCGCGGTGCTGACACCCCATGCCAGCAGCTGCGGCCCGAATGCGAGGCCAATCACCGTCGCGGCGAGCGTGACCCAGCTGGCTATGCGTAATAACGGACTGCGCGCGAGGATCTCCCCTGCCCCGACCAGCGCCACCACCGAAAAGCCTGCCGCGATGTTCACCAGCTGCATGATGACCGACGATCCGGTCGCGGCGATGGGCGAGGCACCGGCCTCCTTTGCGAGGACGGCCATCGCACCAATCGTCCACACCTTGCCAGGCACGTACTTGCCGAGACTGGACACGAACCAGATGCGCGTCGCATCGTGCAGGCCGAGTGGGCTGTTCCAGCGTCGCAGCAGCAGGCGCCAGGCGGCGATCAGGATCGCATAGCCAATGGCGATACAGGCGCTGGCCGCGACGAGGCCAAGCCAGTCCGGTCGGAGTGACGCAGCGCTTACGCGGATGGCCGCCCAGTTGCCGGCGACGGCACGCGTGACGAAAACGACGACGATGAGCGCGAGTCCGACGCGAAGCGCCGTGCGCCGCTCAGCGCGCACGCACGATCCCGCGCCGCGCCGCTTCGTAGACGCTGCGATAGCGCTCGGCGACGGCCGCAGGTGACACCAGGGCCAGCATCTGTTCGCGTCCGGTTGCACCCATGACGGCGCGTCGAGATGGTTCACCGACGATGGCGCGGATCGCCATGCTCCACGGTGCCGGATCGTCAAAGGACGTGAGCAGCGCACCTGTCACGCCATCACGCACGATGTCCGGAAGTCCGCCCGAGTCCGACGCGACCACCGGCGTTTCGCAGAGCAGGGATTCCGCCGCGACCATGCCGAATCCTTCGTCGCGTGATGGCACGAGCGTGCACGAGGCCCGGGCGTAGAACGCCGGCATGGCATCGCGCGGTTGCTGCCCGTGCCACGCAATGCGATGTGCGATGCCAAGCTGCGCACCCAGGGCGTGCAGCAACCCTGCGTCCTGCCCATCGCCCACGACGTCGAGCTGAATCTCGTCAGGCAGTGCGGCCAGCGCGCGCAGCAGTAGCGCTGGATTCTTCTGCGCATTCAACCGGCCCACGAAGAGCAGGCGTGGCGGCACGGCGCGGATCGTCGCGGCGGCGGTGAACCGGTCGACATCGGCGGGCATGGGTGCCACGGTGATCGGTGCCGCGGTGAGTGGGTGCAGTCGCTGCGCAAGCCACTGGCTCACCGTCGTCACCGCAGCGGCGCGACCGAGCGCGAACGATGCCAGCGACGCCGTCATGCCGGTGGCCATGCGCGCGTCGCTGCCATGTGACGTGACGACCATCGGTACGCGTGAACGCACCGCGGTGCGGCCGACGGCGAGCGCCGCGGGGAACCACCAATGCGCGTGCACGATGTCGATGTCGCCACTGGCCAAGCGATGACGCGTAGCGCGTCGCATGGCGCCGATCATCCGGAGCATCGCTCTCTTGCCGCGCGTGGATGCCTTCACCTGCTCCGCCATCGTGCCGGTGTACGCGAGCGTCTCGTCCGCATCGTCACCATAGCGCACGCGCTGCACCTGCACGCCGTCCACCACGTCGCGTTCCGGCAGGCCGCGCGCATGCGGTGCAATGACGTCGACGGTGATGTCGACCGTCGCCAGTGCATGTGCGAGGTCGAGCAGGAAGCCACCAGCCGCGTCACCGCGTACCCGGGGGAAGTTGTGCGTCACGAACAGGACGCGTCGAACACTCACGAGGCGTCGGAAATGCGCCTCTCATCCAGCTCCCGACGGATCTCGCGAAGCTCGGCGCGCTGCACGGCAATCATCTCGGCCACGAATCCTCCGACGAAGAGGACGGAGCCGACGATCACGCAAGTCTCGATCAGGTTCAGCATGGGGCGGAAGCCGACACCAGCGAAGATGCGGATGCCGATCGCGATCAGGCCCGTGAGCACGCCGATGGCAAACAGCGCCGCACCGAGCAGCCCGAAGAACAGCAGCGGCTTGCGGCCGAAGCGCAGCTCGAACCAGACCGACAGCATGTCGATCACACCGACCGGAATACGCCCGATGCCGAACTTGGACTTGCCTGCATGGCGCGCGTACAGCGGCACCGGAATCTCGGTGACGCTGAAGCCCTCGAAGTGTGCGATGACGATCATGTAGCGATGCCAGTCAGGACGGATCGGCAGCGCGCTCATGATCTCGCGCCGGTACGCCTTGACGCTGTTCAAGTCCTTGACCGGAACGTCGAACAGCGATCGGCTGAGCCAGTTGTAGATGCCGCTGACGAACGCCTTCTCGTACTTCCCTTCCTTGAACCCTGTGACCATGTCCGCGGTGTTCGCCAGGATCGGCGCGACGAGTCGTGGAATGTCCTCGGGCTTGAACTGCAGGTCCGCGGGATAGAACACGAGAATTTCGCCACGCGAGTTCAGCCAGCCGGTGCGCAGGCCGTCGGCGATGCCGCGCTGCGTGCGATGTCGAACAGCACGCAGAAACGGATACTGTTCCTGCAATCGCTGGAGCACCGCCCAGGTGTCGTCCTTCGAGCCATCGTCCACCACGACGACCTCGTACCGTGTGCGGCTACCAGCGAAAGCCGCCGCAGCCTGCTCCATGAACAGCGGCAGGTTTTCCGCCTCGTCCTTCGCGGGCACCAGCACGCTCACGTCGACGCTGCCGTCAGCCGTGCGTCGACCTGCCGTGGGCAGTGCGCGTGTCGTCGTGCCCATGCCGGATTCCGTTGCAGACGTGTCCTGCGTCGTCGTGCCCATGGTCAGACGCGCTTGCGCATGCGGGCAGAGAGCACGCCGAGCTGGTCGCGATACTTGGCCACGGTGCGTCGAGCGATGACGACGCCGCCCTGCTTCAGAATATCCACGATGGCCTGGTCGGTGAGCGGATCCTTTGCATCCTCGACGTCGACCAGCTTCTTGATCTGGTCCTTGATGCCGCGCGCGGACACGTCGTCGCCATCGGTGGTGGAGAGACCGGACGAGAAAAAGAACTTCAGCGGCAGCACACCACGCGGTGTCTGCACGAACTTCTCGTTCGTCACGCGGCTCACCGTGGACTCGTGCATGCCGATCACCTCGGCCACCTCACGCAGCGTGAGCGGCTTGAGGTGCTGCACGCCCTTCTCGAAGAAGTCGCGCTGCCGCTCGACGATGTAGTTCATGACCTTCAGCATCGTCTGCCGGCGCTGCTCGATGGCCTGAATCATCCAGTGCGCGGAATTCATCTTGTTGGCGATGAAGTCCTTGCTCTCCGTGTCGTACTTCTTTTTGTCACGCGCGATGTCCTGGTACGTGCGACTGAGCTTGAGCCGGGGCATGTTGCCGTCGTTCAAGTACACGACGTAGCGCCCGTCCACCTTGTCGACGACCAAGTCGGGGATGATGTAGTGCTCGTTGTCGGGCGCGAACTTGAGGCCGGGCTTGGGGTCCAGCTTCGCGATCTGGTCGGCGACCGCCTGCACCTGCGACACCGGGATGCCGAACCGCTTGCCCATTTCGCTCCAGCGATGACCAATGAGTTCATCGAAGCCGTCGCGCACCAGCGCGTAGGCCACGCTGTCCTCGAGCTGCTGCATCGACAGCTGCAGCAGCAGGCACTCGCGCAGGTTCCGTGCGCCGACGCCGGGCGGGTCGAGTTGCTGGATCACCGGCAGCAGCGCCTCCACTTCCTCCATCGTGTACATGGGAAGTTCGCTGATGTCGACGTCGGCTTCCTCGGCCACACGCTGGACTTCGAGGTTCACGCCCTTCAGGATCTCGTCCAGCTCGCAGGAGAGGTACCCGTCCTCGTTGATGTTGCCCACGAACTCGTCGGCGAGATATGCCTCGCGCGGTGTGAGCTCAAGCATCTGCACCTGATCGCGGAGGTGGTCCATCAGGTCGCGTGACATGACCGTCACGGGCTCGATGTACTCGCGCTCCTCGTACTCCTCCTTGCGGCCGCCGGTCTCGAAGCCGTCTTCAAGGATCTTCTGCCAGTCCATCTCGTCCGTGTTGTCGGCCTTCTGCTCCTCTGCCGTCGCGACTTCCTGCGTCTCCGTGCCGTCCTCGTTGTCCTCGTCCTCGGGGACGAGCTCGAGAAACGGGTTGACGAGCAGTTCCTGCTGCAGGTGCTGTTGCAGGTCGAGCAGCGGCATGTAGAGGAGATCCATCGCCTGATAAAGGCGCGGATTGACTTTCATCTCCTGGCGCATGGACGTGCTCTGGTTGAGCCCCGTCTTGTAACCGCTCATCGCACGCCTGCCGTGTGAATGGTCCTGATCACGGTGTTCATCATCATGCGATTCCCGGCTTGACTTCGTCGCGGGAGAACCGGTCGCGCAGGCGCGCGGCGAGCGTGGGCCCGAGATACAGCTCAGCGACCGTGTCGTCGAACACGAGTTCACGCACGGTACCGGACACCTTCACCTGCCCGTCGAACATGATGTAGGCGCGATCCACGATGTCCAGCGTCTGCTCCACGTTGTGGTCCGAAATGAGGACGCCGATGCCGCGATGCCGCAGCCCGGCGACGATCGTCTGGATATCGTGCACGGCGATCGGATCGACGCCGGCAAACGGCTCGTCGAGCATCATGAACTTCGGTTCCGTCACGAGCGCCCGCGTGATCTCGAGGCGTCGCCGCTCGCCGCCGGAGAGTGCGTATGCCTTGCTCTTGCGCAGGTGCTTGATGCTCAACTCATCCAGCAGCTGCTCCAGTCGCGCTGCCTTCTCGTCGCGCGGCAGATTCCGCGTCTCGAGGATCGCGAGGATGTTCTCTTCCACGGTCAGCTTGCGGAAGATGGACGGTTCCTGCGAGAGGTAGCCGATACCGTTTCGCGCACGCTTGTACATCGGCATGTTGCTGATGTCCTCGCCGTCGAGGATGATCTGGCCACTCTGCGGCTGAATCAGCCCGACGATCATGTAGAACGTGGTCGTCTTGCCAGCACCATTGGGGCCGAGCAGGCCCACGATCTCACCCTGACGCAGATGCAGCGCGACGTTGTTCACGACGCTGCGCTTCTTGTACGTCTTGACGAGTCCCTTCACCTCGAGGCGACTGGTGAGCCTGGCCTGCGTGCGCGGCGTGAACAACGGCACGCGACCCGGCTGCACGCGCACGACTTCCGTCGTCCGGCGGCGCACCTCGGCGGTCACCTGCGCACGATGATCCTTCACGTCGCCCCAAACCTTGCGTACCACCTGAATCTTCGCGCCCGGCTGGTCGAGTCCTCCGACCGGAAGGGTCACCACGTCATCGGCGACGAGTCGCGGCAGCAACGTGTCGCGCAGGTGCGAGCGCACCTGATCCAGGCTCAACTCACCGGCCGCACGTTCCGCGTCACGACCAGCGGCCTTCTCGAGCAGCAGGTGATCTTCGCGATAGATCACGGCCACCTCATCGAAACGTGCGGCGCCGCTGTCGTCGGCCGCCGCCATCAATGCGTGCAGTGCCATGACGGGCGAGCGATCATGCGGCGCATAGTGCTCGATGAGCGCGCGGATGCGCGCTGGAAGCTCTTCGTCAGACGGCGTCGGCTGATCGATCATGGGCGACCCGGTGTGGTGCGTGGAGTGCGGGCGGTAGCGGGTTTCGCGGCAGGTTTCGCGGCGGGTGAAACTGGAATCACGATCGGTACGCCGGGTATGCGCGCAGGCAAGCTGGTGTCCGGCAGTGAATCACGAGGCACCGCGTCGAGCACCGGCTCGAGGTAGACGCCGACGGCGTGCTCGTCAATCTGCACCTTCGACACGCCAGTGGAATCCATCACGACCGTGATGCGATCGCCACGGGCGTAGTTGATCCCCGGACGTGCGGGCGTGCTGCCCTGCGCCGAGACCTGATAGCGGGAGCTTGCGTTGCCGATAGACTGCATCTCCCTCAACCGCGGCTTGACGGTGGCGGTGTCGGCACTCGTTGCTGCGACGGCAGTGGCGGGAGCCGCGGCCTGCGCGGTGTCGGCGCGCGCCGCGCGTGTCCTGCTGCGACCGACAGGCTTCGGTGCTGCCGCTGCCGTGGTTGACGGGACGCGTGGTGTCGCTGGTCTCGCTGCGCCGCGCGACGTGGAGTCGAAGAAGGCGAAGATGGTGTCGCCCTTCAGCCAGTCCTTCTCGCCGGTGCGCACGGTGGCCGTGTCAGGCATCGTGGTTGCGACAGCCTTGCGGAACGCACGGACTTCACGCAGCTGCTGGTCGGGCATGCGCACCGCGAGCGAATCCGCGATGAGGTCGCGGTCGGGCGAGATGGCTCGGGCACGTGACGCCCCCCAGCTGTACGCCGCCTGCGCCTTGTTGCGATCGACGCGCAGGTCGATGGTGTCGGAGGTGAGCAGCAGGTCCTCGCTGGTAACGCGCGCGTCCGCCTGCGCAAGCACGCGCTGCACGATGCGATTCCGCGTGTAGAGCTCCACCTGCCGCCCGCGCAGCGTGTACCCTCGCGCGCCCTTGCCGATGATCACCGGCTGCACCATCAGCCGTGCGAGCTCGCGCCCGCTGTCGAGAAATGCCGAGTCGCTGCGTGCATCGAGGTCGCTGCGCGTGATCTCCACCCGGCCACCGGCATAAACCAGCGAATCGTTCTCGGTGGTGATCTGATTCGCCGTCATCTGCACTGGCTCACCAGTTTTGCCCGTCGAGTCGCGCTGTGCAAGCCAGAGTCGCGGACGCTGCACCGCCTCGAGGCGCGCTGACGGACGCAAGCCTCGCACGGCGCGGTAGTACGTCGCCTGCGGACCACGCATGACCGATCCGCTTGGCAGCGTGGCTTCCACGTTGCCCGTCGCCAGCAAGCGCTCGTCGGCCTGAAAATAGTTCATCTGGTCGCTGTTCACCTTCACGCGAGGCTCGCTGTAGCGCACGTTGCCGAGCAGGTACAGGACCTGTGCCTGCTGGTACCATTCGGCGCTGTCGGCGAACAGGCGGACATCCTGGTTCAAACAGCGCGCTTCCACGCGGCCGCCGATGAACACGTTGCGCGGCCCGTTTGGCGACGACGACGTGGTGGTCAGGCGGACCGAGTCGTTCGCAGGACGCAGCTCGATGTTGCAGCGCCCACCGACCGCCTGAGCGCACAGGGAACCGGCCGCACCAAGGGCCAGCACCAGGGTCAGGATTGCGTGCACGACGCGTGTCATGGCTTCACCGGCGGCGTGACGCCGGCAGCTGGCGGAACTGCCGGCGGTGCCGTGATCGGTGCGTCGCTGCGAAACATGGGCGTCGATCCGCGGCCGGACGGCAGCACGATGCTCGCCCCGGTGCCTCGAGACAGCTTTCGCACCTTCACGTTCAGCATCTGCGGATCGCTCTCGAAGCCGATGCCCTCCAGTCGGCGTTCACCCTCGATCAGCACGAACGGGCTATCGGAAACGATCTGGTTCCGGAACTGCTCGAAGCGCACCATCGGCGACATCAGGCGCTTGCCGTCGACGCCGACGATCACCACGTTCTGTCGTGCTTCCATCACGTTCGCGCGAGTGTTGTACGTGCCGCGACGTGAGGTGAGCACGCCGCTTCGCGCACCGTCCTTGTCGAAGAACGTCGTCGACACCACGCGCAACTCGGCGCGCGTGTTCTCGTCGAAGAAGAAACCGGTGTCAGCCGACAGCTCCGCGCGCTGCACGCCGCGGTCAGTCAGGATGATGCTCATCTTGTACATAATCTGATCTGCGGAATCGGCGGTTGTCGCGGCGCGCGCCACGGTCGCCTTCTGGTCGCGTCGGCACCCGACGACGGCGGCGACCGACAGCAGCGCGAGCAGCATCGTCGCGCGGCGAGCTGGTGGCCGGTGCATCAGACCACCCCTGCGCGCAGCAGGTCGTGCAGGTGCACCACGCCGACCAGGCGATCGTGGCCATTCAGCACTGGCATGGCCATGATACCGAAACGCTCCATGCGGTGAACAACACCGCTCGCGAGTTCATCGGCACGCGCCGTACGCGGTGTCCGCGTCATCACGTCGGCGACCGGCACGTCGAACGAGTCAGTGCGATGCTCGAGCAGCCGCGCCAGGTCGCCCGCGGTGACGACGCCGCTGACGACACCTTCGCCGGTGCTCAGCACCACGAGGCCGCGTCGCTCGGCGAGTGGAACGAGCGCCTCGCGCATGGTGGCTGTGACCGGCAGCACGGGCAAGTGTTCGTTTTCCATCACATCGGCGACGGTCGTCAGCAGCTTCTTGCCAAGTGCGCCGCCCGGATGCAGCCGCGCAAAATCCTCGCGGCGGAATCCCTTGTGTTCCAGCAGCGTCACGGCCAGCGCATCTCCCAGCGCAAGTGCCGCCGTCGTGCTCGTCGTCGGCGCGAGATCATGCGGGCACGCTTCCTCGGTCACGCCGGAATCGAGCGTCGCGTCGGCTGCGCGCGCAAGGGTCGACTGCAGCTCGCCCGTGATTGCGATGACGCCGACCCCAAGCCGTTTCAGTTCCTGCAGCAGTGGCATCAGCTCCGCCGTCTCGCCACTCTTGGACAGCAGGATCGCGACGTCGTCCGGCCCGACGATGCCAAGGTCGCCATGCACGCTCTCGACCGGGTGCAGGAACGTCGCTGGCGTGCCGGTGCTGGTCAGCGTCGCGGCGATCTTTCGACCGATCAGCCCCGACTTGCCCACGCCCGCCACGATCACGCGACCACGCGATCGCGCGATGAGGTGTACCGCATGCGCGAAGCCGCCATCGAGGCGCGCTTCAACCGCCGCGATCGCCTCGCGTTCCAGGCGCAGGACACGCACGCCACGCATCACGAGATCGCCGTCCGTCATGCGACCGGTGGGTCGGGACGAGCACTCTCTTGCACGTACGCCGCCACCAGACCGGACCACTGCCCTCGTGCATGCAGCAGCAACTCGACAAACTCGCGCGCCGCGCCGCGCCCACCCTCCCGGGTAAGCTGCACCGCGGCCACGGCCTTCACTTCAGCAACGGAGTTCGACGGCGCCGCAGCCAGCGCGACGCGCTGCATGATGGCGATATCCGCGAGATCGTCGCCCATGAACGCCATCGCATCCATCGGCACATTCAGCTGCTCGCCCAACGCACGCAACGCAGGCACCTTTCGCACGCCCTGCGCCTGAATCACATGCTCCACGCCAAGTTCCGTTGCACGCAGTGCCGTCGCAGTCGAGTGTCGCGCTGAGACGAATGCCACGATGATGCCCGCGCGGCGCAACATCACGATGCCCAGGCCATCCTGGATGTCGAAGCGCTTCAACTCGATCCGCGCGTTGGATTCACCACCGCCAGGCACCCCGCCGATGTAGACGCCGTTGTCCGTCAACGTGCCATCGACGTCGAACGCCACCAGCGCGATGCGGGTCGCGATCATCGGATCGATGCTCACCGGTTCACCAGTGACCAGAGTTCGACGGCTCGGTCGATCAGCGCAGGGAACGTCTCCAGAAGCACCATGTTCGGGCCGTCGCTCGGTGCTTGATCAGGGTCGGGATGCGTCTCGATGAACAGGCCTTGTGCGCCCGCCGCGAGCGCCGCGAGCATCAATGGCGGAATGCACTCGCGCAGCCCGCCACTGGCACCAGCGTCGCCGCGCCCGGGCTGCTGCACGCTGTGCGTCGCATCGTAGATCACCGGTGCGTTCGCGGCGTCGCGCATGCGCGAGAAGTTGCGCATGTCCACCACCAGGTCGCCGTAACCGAAGAATGTGCCTCGTTCGGTCACCGCGAGCGTCGCGGCATCGCCGTGAGGCGACGTGCTGCGCACCTTTGCCGCCGCGCCCTTCATCCCCTCGGGCTGCAGCCACTGGCCCTTCTTGATGTTCACTGGCTTGCCCGTGCGTCCCGCCGCTTCCAGCAGGTCGGTCTGGCGGCAGAGAAACGCAGGAATCTGCAGCACGTCGCAAACCTCGGCCGCGATCGCGCACTGCTCCGGCAAGTGCACGTCAGTAAGTACCCGCAGCCCTGTTTCGCGCTTCACCGTCGCCAGTGCCTCGAGACCACGCTCGAGGCCAAGGCCCCGCGTCGCACCGGAGTTCGAGCGGTTCGCCTTGTCGAAACTCGCCTTGTAAATCACGCCACCAGGCACGCGCTCGCCAACGCGCGCAAGCACCGTGGCGATGCGCAGGTTGAGCGCGTCGTCCTCGGCCTGACAGGGACCAGCGATCAGGAAGAGTCTGTCCGACGGAAACAGCGGGGCCGGTTCCATGTGCCTCAGCTGCCCGAAACCATCGCTGTCGCTTCGCCGCTCTCGACGACGCGCGCACCCTGCTCGCGCACGGCGGCGCCGATGAAGCCGGCAAACAATGCGTGTGGACGGGTCGGACGCGACTGCAGTTCCGGATGGAACTGGCAACCCACGAACCATGGATGATCCGCCAGCTCCATGATCTCGACCAGTGAGCCATCCGGTGACAGTCCGCTCAGTACCATGCCCTTTTCGATGAACAGATCGCGGTACTTGTTGCTGACCTCATACCGGTGACGATGGCGCTCGCTGACCTCGTGCGTGCCATACGCGGTGGCCGCGCGCGAGCCAGGCTGCAGCACGCACGGATACGCACCCAGTCGCATCGTGCCACCCATGTCGGTGACACCGACCTGCGATTCCATGAGCGAGATCACACGATGTTCGCAGTCCGGCGCGAACTCCGACGAGTGACTCTCCGTCAAACCGGCGACATGGCGTGCGAACTCGATGATGGCGACCTGCATGCCGAGGCAGATTCCGAAGTACGGAATGCGCAATTCGCGTGCGGCGCGGATCGCCTCTACCATGCCTTCAACTCCACGCACGCCGAACCCACCCGGCACCAGCAGGCCGTCGAACTCGCCGAGCAGCGCGCGTGCCGTCTCGTGATCCGTGAAGCGATCGCTGGACATCCACGAGATGTCGACGCCCGTGTCATGCGCGATGCCGCCATGGATCAGCGACTCCTGCACACTCTTGTAGCTGTCGATGAAGTCCGTGTACTTGCCCACCACGGCAATGCGCACGCGGCCCGCAGGTTTCGTGATGCGGCGCACGATCTCGCGCCACGCGGACAGATCCGGCTCACTGGTTTCCGGCAGCCCGAGCCGGGCCACCACGCGCGAGTCGAAACCCTGCTCGCGAAACGACAGCGGGATCTGGTAGATGGTCGGTACGTCGCGGCTCTCGATCACATTTCCGAAGTCCACGTTGCAGAACAAGGCGATCTTGCGCTTCGTGTCGTCGTTGAGGGGACGTTCGGTGCGGCAGATCAGCACGTCGGGCTGGATGCCGATCTCCATCAGCTCGCGCACGGAGTGCTGCGTCGGCTTGGTCTTCACCTCGCCGGCGGCGGCGATGTACGGCACCAGCGTGAGATGCACGAACATCGCGTTCGCCTTGCCCACTTCAGTGCGGAACTGACGGATCGCTTCAAGAAACGGCAGTGACTCGATGTCACCGACCGTGCCGCCGATCTCGCAGATCACGACATCGTTCTCGGGCGCGATGCGCTTGATCGCTGCCTTGATCTCGTCGGTGATGTGCGGAATGACCTGCACCGTGGAGCCGAGGTACTCACCACGCCGTTCCTTCGTGATCACATTCGAGTAGATGCGGCCCGTCGTGATGTTGTTCGCCTGGCTCAGCGAGCGATCGAGAAACCGCTCGTAGTGCCCGAGATCCAGGTCCGTCTCGGCGCCATCCTTCGTGACGAAGACTTCGCCATGCTGGAATGGCGACATCGTGCCCGGATCGACGTTCAGGTACGGATCGAACTTCATCATCGTGACACGCAGGCCCCGCGCGACGAGCAGCTGACCCAGCGATGCCGCGGCGATGCCCTTGCCCAGCGACGACACGACGCCGCCCGTCACGAAGATGTATTTGGTGGGCTGTTGCGGCTGTGCGGCGAGCGCGCTCATGCTGAGCTCCTGACGGTGTGTATGGTGTTCCAGTGCACGTTCGCGCGCACGAGGTCTGCTTCGGTATCAATGCCGCCAATGGCGACCGGGCGGGCCATGGCTACGCCAATCGTGACGCCGGCGGCGAGTGGACGCAGCTGTTCCAATCGCTCCACCTGCTCGAGCGGATGCACAGGTAACCTGACCCATGATTCCAGCGCCTCGCGCGTGTATGCGTAGAGGCCAAGGTGCTGGCGGACCAGCGCGTGCTGCACGGCCTCATCGGCACGGTCACGCAGGTACGGAATGGGTGCACGCGAGAAGTAGAGCGCACGCCCGGAATCGTCACAGACGACCTTCACGCAGTCCGGCGACGACAGCACCGCGGGTGAGGCTTGCGCCGCGGCAGTGCCGATGGGGGCACGACCACCCGCGACGAGTGCGACAGCGCCGCGGATCGCATCGGCGTCCACGAATGGCTCATCACCCTGCACATTCAGCACGACGCTCGCATCGGCAAATTCGGAGCGCCGTGCAACCTCCGCGACGCGATCAGTGCCGGAGGAATGATCGGCACGCGTGAGGACCGCGAGCCCGCCAGCGGCAAGCACCACGTCCTGCACAGCAATGTCGTCGGTTGCGACCACCACGCGATCGGCGAGGCCCAGGGACAACACACGCTGCCAGACGCGCACAATGAGCGGCTCGCCGCCCAGTAACCGCAACGGCTTGTCATGCAGCCGCGTGGCGCCGCGACGCGCAGGGATGATTGCGAGTACCGTCACGCGAACATCCACGTCGTGTGATATGCGGCAAGAATCATTCCAGTAACGTAGGCCATGACCGCCCAATGGCAATGGCACCATAAACATGGCCGAGCTCGCGAATTGCGATCAGTGTATCGGGGCACGTCACGAGCACGATCACAGTATCTGGTCTGACGCGGTCAATCAGCCGCGAGACAGTGATCGAATGCCCTGCCTGCTGCGAGAGAGGCGCAGGAAATTCGTCAGCAACGCCTTGCCGCCAACGGTCAGCACGGACTCCGGATGAAACTGCACCCCCCACACCGGATGCTCCCGGTGACGCATGGCGTGGATCTCGTCAGCGGAGTCGATGGCGCGTGCCGTGACCTCGAGACAGGCGGGCAGCGTGGATGGCTGCACGACCAGCGAGTGATATCGCATCACCCGCAAGGGCGACGGCAAGCCGAGGAACAGGTCACTGCCGTCGTGGACGAGATCCGACGTCTTGCCGTGCATCACCCTGTCGGCCCTGACCACCGCGCCACCGTACGCCTCGCCGATAGCCTGATGACCGAGGCAGACACCCAGCATCGGGATCGTGGCGCCCCAGCGCTCGATGACGGGAATCGTGATCCCGGCCTCCCGCGGCGTGCACGGACCGGGCGAGAGCACGATTGCTTCAGGCTGCATGTCGCCGATCGCCGCGACCGTGAGCGCGTCGTTCCGGTGCACCTCGAGCGTCTCGCCAAGCTCGCCGAGGTACTGCACCAGGTTGTACGTGAACGAGTCGTAATTGTCGAGGATCAGGATCATGCGCGGGGATGGAACTGGCGGTGAATCTGCTGCAGGTATGTCCGATCGACCTGCGTATACAGCTGTGTCGTCGCGATGTCGGCGTGACCCAGCATGTCCTGCACGGCGCGCAAGTCCGCGCCACCTTCCAGCAGGTGGGTGGCAAACGAGTGGCGCAACGTGTGCGGCGTGACGTGCGTGGTGATACCCGCGAGGTCAACGTACTTCCGCAGCAGCTTCCACGCGCCCATGCGCGATAGCGAGCCACCGCGCGAATTCACGAACAGCGTGGAGGTCGGCGCGTCGCGCACGAGGCTTGGACGCAGCTCGCGCGTGTAGATCGCGACGGCGGCAAGTGCGCGTCGCCCGACAGGCACGAGACGTTCCTTGTTGCCCTTGCCCACGACCCGTACGATGCGGTCGTCCATGCGGATGTCACCGATGCCCATCGTGATCCACTCGCTCACGCGCAATCCGGCACCGTAGGCCACCTCGAACAAGGCACGATCACGAAACGCGAGGCGCTCATCGAGTGAGATGGAGCCGATGATCCGGTCGACTTCCTCGGGTGAGAGGATGTCAGGCAGCGTGCGCCACTTCTTCGGCGTCTCGAGCTGCTCGCTCGGGTCGTTCGTGATGTACGACTCGCCGACGAGGAAGCGGAAGAAACCGCGCACCGCGCTGATCATGCGGCTGACGGACGCCGGCGCGAGCCCGAGGTCCACCAGATGATGAATGAAGCCGCGCAACAAGCGCGAGTCGATTTGCGCCGGTGCCGGACCGCCGTGCGCCGCGAGATACTCGTGCAGGCGATGCAGATCGCGTCCGTAAGCATCGATGGTTCGCGGCGATGAACCCTGTTCCAGAATGAGGGCATCCAGCCACGCGTCCGCGAGCTGCAACGGATGCGCGGCCCTGACGTCGATCACTTCGGGGCGGCGCGCCGACGCCACCAGACAATGCCACCGACGAGCACCACGATCGCAACGGCGATCAGCCCCGACGAACGTGTCGCCGTCCCGATCAGCGACTGCAGCTGCTCGAGATTCTTCCCGAAACGGAAGCCCAGGTATGCAATGATGCCGTACCAGATTGCTGACGCGATGGCCATCGCCGGCAGGACCTGTCGCACCGGCACCTTGAGCGCGCCGGCGAAGGGCGGCACGATCGCGCGCACGCCGGGCAGGAAGCGGCTCACGAACAAGGCCCACGTGCCATGCGTCGCGTACATCTTCGCCACCCTCTCCTCGGCCGCCGCACCACCGAGGCGCTTCATCAGCGCCCCGCTGCCGTACTTCCGTCCCACGAAGTACATGCCCATCGCGCCAGCCATGTTGCCCGCCCAGATCGAGACCGACACAACGATCAGCGACCCGGAGCCGCGTGCCGCCAGAAAGCTGCCGACCCCCACGACCGTGTCGGCAGGAATCGGCGGAAAAACGTTCTCGGCGGCTGCGATGAGTGCGAGCGACGAATAGAGCGCCCAGGGCGGCAGCGAGCCGAGCCACTCCAGCAGCGCGGTCACGCCGCCGCCGACCGGACCGGCGTCATGTCACGTCGCCTTGCGGACTGGGATGAGCGTAGCGACGGCCATGCAGGCAATGCCCTCGCCGCGCCCGACCCAGCCCATGCCCTCGTTCGTCTTCGCCTTCACACTCACCGCATCGGCGGGAAGGCCGAGCGCATGGGCGAGCGACAAGCGCATCGCATCGCGATGCGGCAGCAGCTTGGGTCGCTCGATGATGACGGTCAGGTCGACCTGTGCCACGCGCCATCCGCGCCGCTCCGCTGCCTGACAGGCGAGCCGCAGCATCTCGATGGAGTTGCGGCCCTTGTTTCCGGCGTCGGTGTCCGGAAAGTGCTCGCCGATGTCACCGGCACCGGCGCCACCCAGCACTGCGTCGGTCAGCGCATGGCAGACCGCGTCGGCGTCGGAATGACCGATGAGCTTCACGTCACCCGGAATCTCGATACCGCCCAAGATCAGCGGCCCGCCCACGCCGAACCGATGAGAATCGTAGCCGATGCCGGTGCGCACAGGCAGCGTCGGCACGAACGAGGGCGGGAAGGTCACCTCGAGCATCTCGATGCCGGCCAGCGGATCAGGAGCACCGGGCTGACGCAGCACGCCACGGGCCTGGGGGAACACACTCCAGAGCAGCGGAGGTGTCACGCCCGACGCGGCCAGCAGCTTCCCCGCCCACGTGCGCTGGTCCTGCGCGCAGGCCATGAGCATGTCGGCATCGGCGATGTCCGTCGCGCCGCACTGATCCGAGATGCGGCCCGCACGTTCCAGCAGCAGCTCCGGCGCTTCGGCGATCTCCGGGTCCAGCGCTCCCGTGCGCGCGAGGTGTATGTCACGCCGCGCGTCGAGTTGCAGCGCCGCCGGATTCACGCCCAGCATGCGAAGCGCCAGCCCTGCACCCTCCGCTGACGGTTCCAGAAGCCCCAGCAGCAGGTGCAGCGACGAAAGGGTCTGGTCACCCACGCGCTCCATCTCGACCATCGCGAAGTCGATTGCCTTGCGTGCTGGAGCCTGAAACCGGACGGTCATGAACGGGGGATGAGAAGTGTGCGAGATACGAACAACGGCAGGACCGCTCAGGCAGCAGCGGCAGACGGGGCAAGCGGAAGAATGGAGTAGTCCTGCCGGCGACGTGCCGCCGTGAAGCCGGCATCATGGATCAGGCGCTCCAGCTCGTCCGTGGTGGTGCGGTAGGTCGTGTTGGCGGCCGAGACGACGTTTTCCTCGATCATCAGCGAGCCGAAGTCGTTGCAGCCGTAGCGCAGCGCCATCTGGCCCACCTTCATGCCCATCGTGACCCAACTGCTCTGCAGGTTCGGCACGTTGTCCAGCACCACGCGACTGATCGCGACGGTGCGAAGGTATTCCGTCGCGTCGGTCTTCTGCATGTGCGAGAATGTCGGTGTGTTCTCCGGTTGCAACGGCCAGGTGATGAATGCCGTGAACCCACCCGTCCGCGCCTGCAGCGCACGCACACGATCGAGATGCTCGATACGCTCGGCGAGCGTCTCGCCGAGGCCGTACATCATCGTGACGGATGTCTTCATGCCTTCCTGATGCGCGATCTCCATCATTTCCAGCCAGCGATCAGCGCCAGCCTTCTTGGGCGCTGCATAGTCACGCACGCGCTGCACGAGGATTTCGCCACCACCACCCGGGATCGAATCGAGGCCGGCGCCCTTCAATTCGCGAATGATCTCGCGCGGATCCATGCGGAACAGGGTGGAGAAAAAATCTATCTCGCTCGGGCTGAATCCATGAATGTGGATCGGATGATTGCGCTTGATGTAGCGCAACAGATCCAGATACCACTCGAACGGAATGTACGGATTGTGGCCGCCCTGGATCAGGATCTGCACACCGCCCAGCTCCTTCGTCTCCTCGATCTTCTGCCCGATCTCCTCGAACGACAGCGTGTAGCCTTCGTGGTGCTTCGGACGACGCGCGAATGCGCAGAATCCGCAATCAGCCACACAGACGTTCGTGTAGTTGATGTTGCGGTCGACGATGTAGGTGACCACACCTTCCGGATGCAGCCGTTCGCGCACCGTGTCAGCCGCGAGGCCAAGTTCGAGCAGCGGGGCGTTCGTGTAGAAGTCGAGTATGTCGCGCATGTTGCCTCAGGCCGCCGAGAGGAAGACGAGCGGCTGCGCCTGCAGGCGGCCCGTTGTATCCAGTCGGCGATAGAACTCGGTGAGTCCCCGCAGGTGCGGGAGTGAAAGTCGATAATCCAGACCGGACAAGTACGCCTCGCAGGTGAATCGTGCCACGCCGGTCGCGAGCGCGGCCTGCGCTGCCAGCGAGGGCAGGTGCGCAATGCCCCAATCACGCGACGCGATCAAGCGCGCATGGACACGCAACGCGTCCTCGACGGGCGTGGAGCGTTGTGCCACCCAGACCGCGAAGACGAACGGAAGTCCGGTCCACTCCTTCCAGGCCAGGCCCAGATCCACCTGGTGCGGATAAGCACGTGCTGCCGCGTTCGTCCCTGACGACAGCAGCAGCGCCGCGTCGCCGATCACGAGTCGCGCGTCGTGCGGCTCGCGCGCGAAGTTCGCGATGTCGGCGCTTTCCGCATCAGCGGCGACGAGCCGTGGTGTCACGCCCCAGCGCTCGCTGAACAGCAACGACAGCAGCTGGACCGACGTCATGCTGCTGCGCGACACCAGCACGGTCGCACCATCGAGCTCGGCGACCGGTCGCTTGCTGAACAGCATCACGCTGCGCACCGGCCCGTCGCACGTGATCGCGAGATCAGGCAGCAGGAGGTAACGGTCTGCATGCGCAGCGTATTCCACGGCACTCACCACGCTCACGTCCAGCGCACCCGCCGCCATCTGCGCGTTCAGCGCACTGGGCACGCCGTTGACGAGCGTTGCGTCCAGCGACACGATGCCGCGATCGACCGCACCGTAGACCGGGTACGTGTTGATGTAGGGAATCCGGCCGACGCGCAGCATGTCAGGCGGCCGCGCCAACGACGGCCGCGGGCGCTGCTTCGAACGTGCGGATCACGCGGTAAAACGAATCGCGCTCGGCGGGTTCCTTTCCGGCACCGCGAATCAGACGCAGCAGCTCCTGCAACGACATGCCCTGCTGCGTCTGTGCGCCGACGGCATGATAGATCTTCTCCCGCACCACGGTGCCTTCAATGTCGTTCACGCCGAACGCCAGCGCGATCTGCGTCAGTGCCGTGGACACCATGATCCAATGCGACTTGATGTGCTGGAAGTTGTCCAGGTACAGGCGCCCGACAGCCAGGTTGCGCAGGTCGTCGAAGCCCGTCGTGCTGGTACCCTGCCGACCCAGCGTCACGCCAAGCGCGTTGTCATCCGGGTGATACGCGAGCGGGATGTAGGCCAGGAATCCGCCGGTCTCGTCCTGCAGGTCTCGCAGCATGGTGAGGTGCTCCACGCGGTCTTCGATCGTCTCCACATGCCCGTACAGCATCGTGCAGTTGCTGCGGATGCCGAGGGCATGCGCGGCGCGATGCACGCCGATGTAGTCGGCGCCACCCAGTTTCCGGTCGGCAATGACATCGCGCACCGCCGCACTGAACGTCTCGGCCCCACCGCCTGGCATCGTATCCAGTCCCGCCTCGCGCAGCGCGATCAGCACGTCGGTCCACGACATCTTCTCAATGCGTCCGATGTGCGCGATCTCGACCGCGGTCAACGCCTTGATGTGCACCAGCGGATGTGCTGCCTTCAACGCGCGAAACATGGTCGTGTAGTACTCGAGGCCCGCCTGCATGTCGAGGCCGCCGACAATGTGGAACTCGCGCGTCATGCTGTCCGAGGCCTGCGCCGCCTCCGCGAGCACCTGCTCGATGGAATAGCGATACGCACCCTCTTCCTTCGGCAGGCGCGCGTAGCCGCAGAAGACGCAGGTCTTCCGGAGCACGCACACGTTGGTCGGATTGATGTGCTGGTTCGACGCGAACGTCACCACGTCGCCATGCTTCGCCCGATTCACCGCGTCCGCCAGGTGTCCCACGCCGAGCAGATCGGGTGTCCTGAACAGCGTGATCGCATCGACGGCACTGAGGCGCTCGCCGCGCCGCACCTTCTCACCGATCGGGTGAAGCGCACCATCGCGCAAACGGTCGAGATGAATGATCGGCACGGCAGACATGCGAAGGCTACTCCTGATATCGCCGGACAGCGATGGACACGTTGTGACCACCGAAGCCCGAGCTGTTGCTGACGGCCACGTGCACCGTGCGTTCCTTCGCCACGTTCGGCGTGATGTCCAGGTCGCAGTCGGGGTCGGGCGTCGTGTAGTTGATCGTCGGCGGGATGATGCCGTCGCGGATCGCCAACGCGCAGGCAATGAATTCCACCGAACCCGCTGCGCCGAGCATATGCCCGGTCATCGACTTGGTCGAGCTGACGCTCAACCGGTCGGCATGATCGCCGAACACGGCGCGGATCGCGCGGCACTCGTTCGAATCATTCAGCGGCGTGGACGTGCCATGTGCATTGATGTAATCCACTGCGGATGGCGGAAGGTCGGCATCCTGAAGGGCCAGCCGCATCGAGCGCTGCAGTCCCTCGTGGTCGCCCGGCTGGCCAGTGAGGCTGTGGGCATCACCAGTGGCACCGTATCCAACAACCTCGCCGTAGATATGAGCGCCTCGCCGCCGTGCATGTTCCAGCTCCTCGAGCAGGACGACGCCGGCGCCCTCGCCAAGAACGAATCCGTCACGCGTCGCATCGAACGGCCGCGAGGCATGCTGCGGGTCGTCGTTGCGGCTGGACAGGGCGCCCATGCTGGCGAATCCGCCAATGGACATCGGCGTCACGGCGGCTTCTGCGCCACCGGCGAGCATCAGGTCCGCATCGCCGTACATGATGGAACGCATGGACATGCCGATTGCATGCGCGCTCGTGGAACAGGCCGAGACCGTGGCAAAGTTCGGCCCGCGGCAGTTGAACTGCATCGAGACCACACCCGCAGCGATGTCCACGATGTACATCGGCACGAAGAACGGCGAAATGCGCTTCGGGCCGCCTGTCATGTAGTTCGTGTGCTGATCCTCCATCGTCTTCAGGCCACCGATACCGCTGCCGATGATCACACCGCAGCGATCCGGGTCGAAGCCACCATCGGCCAGACCGGCATCGCGCATCGCCTGCACCGATGCGGCAACGGCATACTGCGTGTACAGGTCCGCGCGCTTCGCTTCCTTGCGGTCCATGTACTGCGCCACGTCGAAGTCCTTGACTTCGCAGGCGAAGCGCGTCGAGAACTTTTCCGCATCGAACTTCGTGATCGGCCCCGCGCCGCTCGCGCCGGCGCGGAGTGCTGCCCAGGTCGTCGCCACGTCATTGCCGACAGGCGTGAGGCACCCGAGACCAGTGACGACGACCCGACGTGCCCTCATCAGCTCTGCACCTTGGAGTTCAGGTACCCGAGCGCATCGCCGACCGTGCGCAGCTTCTCGGCATCTTCATCCGGGATGTCGATATCGAACTCCTTCTCGAATTCCATCACCAGCTCGACGATGTCGAGACTGTCCGCGCCGAGATCCTCGATGAAGCTCGCTTCCGGCGTCAGCTTGTCGCGCTCGACACCGAGTTCGCGCTCGATGATGGTCTTCACCTTCTCCGTATGATCTGCCATGTCCGCTCCGTGCGCTGGTTGAGTCGTGGGTGGGTCAGTCGAGACTGGTGGTGGGTCTCGAACGTCGAACGTTACATCACCATGCCGCCATCCACCACGATCACCTGGCCCGTGATGTAGGATGCGTGGTCCGAAGCAAGGAATGCCACGGCGGACGCAATGTCAGCCGGGCTCCCGAGCCGTTCCAGTGGAATCTGTCCTTCCAGGGCCTTCCGCTGCTCGTCGCCGAGTGCCGCGGTCATGTCCGTCGCAATGAATCCCGGGGCCACGGCATTGCACAGGATGTTCCGGGAAGCCAGTTCCTTCGCCACCGACTTGGTGAGGCCGATCAGCCCCGCCTTGCTCGCGGCATAGTTGGACTGCCCGCGATTGCCGATCACGCCGACCACGCTGCTGATGTTGATGATGCGACCGCTGCGCCGCTTCATCATGCCACGCGTTGCGGCGCGGATCGACGCGAACGCGCCGCGCAGGTTCGCATCGATCACGCTGTCCCAGTCCTCGTCCTTGAGGCGCATGATCACGTTGTCCTTCGTCAGGCCGGCGTTGTTGACGAGGATATCCAGCGTGCCGAATGCCGCCTCGACGTCGCTCACCAGCGCCGTGACCTGTGCGGTGTCGCTCACATCGCAGGCGAAGCCCTTCGCTTCATGCCCGATCTCGGCTGCCGCAGTCTGCGCGCGCACGAGGTCACGACCCACGACGGCGACGCGTGCGCCGGCACCGGCGAGCGTCTCGGCAATCGCCCGGCCGATGCCGCGCGTGCTGCCCGTCACCAGCGCGACTTTCCCACTGAGATCGATAAGCACTATGCGCCCTGGCTGACGAGGATGGCTTCGAGGTTCGCGGCGGTGCCAGCCGGGAACACCGTGGCCGATGGCACGATCTTCCGGATCAATCCACCGAGCACATGCCCCGGACCGCACTCGATGAACGTGATGCCCGGGTAGTCCGCTGCAATCCGCAGGATCGACTCGGTCCAGCGCACCGGCGCGGCAATCTGCTCGCTGAGCAGCCGGCGCGTCGTGCCAGCGTCGGTCACGGGTGCCGCACTGACGTTCGCATAGATCGGCACCGATGCGTCGTGCATCATCACATCGGACAGTGCCGCATCCCAGCCTGCGCGCGCTGGAGTCATCAATGGCGAATGGAATGCACCGCTCACCTGCAACCGCATGCACTTGCGCGCACCGGCCTCCTTCGCAAGCACCATGGCGCGTTCCACACCCGCCACCTCACCGGAGATCACGACCTGACCCGGCGAGTTGAAGTTCGCCGGCACCACCACGCCCGCATCGATGCTCGCCTGAGCACAGATCGCCTCGATGGACTTCGCGAGGTCACCGAGAATCGCTGCCATCGCACCGGGACGTTCCGCGCCTGCGGCGAGCATCAGTTCACCACGTTTCCGCACGAGGCAGACGGCACTCTCGAAATCGAACGTGCCGGCAGCGACATGCGCGGTGAGCTCACCCAGCGAATGACCTGCGGCGCAGCGGATGCTGGACCCGAAACACTCGTGCAGCACGCGCCACACGGCGACGCCATGCGCCAGCAGTGCCGGCTGGGCGTTGTGCGTCTCCATCAGCGTCTCGGCCGGCCCGTCGAAGCAGAGCGTCGAGAGCGAAAACCCGAGCGCGGCGTCTGCGGCAGCGAACACGTTCCTGGCGGCGGGATAAGCGTCGATCAGGTCACGTCCCATTCCGGGCTTCTGCGAGCCCTGTCCCGGGAAGACCAGCGCGATGTCAGACATCACAGGCGCACCACCAGGGAGCCCCACGTGAAGCCCGCGCCGAAGGCACACAGCAGCACCGTGTCACCCTTTCGCACGCGGCCCGAAGTGATTGCCTCATCGAGTGCGATGCCGATGGAAGCGGACGACGTGTTGCCGAACCGGTTCACGTTCACGTACACCTTGTCCATGGAGATATTCGCGTGCTTGGCCGTCGCTTCGATGATCCGAATGTTGGCCTGGTGTGGAATGAGCAGGTCGATGTCCTTGCCGGTGAGACGCGCGCCATCGAGGGCGCGGTCGCAGGCTTCGGCCATCGAGCGCACGGCGTGCTTGAACACTTCGCGGCCGGCCATCTTCACGTACGACGAGCGATCCTCGAGCACCTCATGGCTGAACGGCGTCGCGGCGCCGCCGGAGGGGCGCCAGAGCAGCTCCGCCAGCGCACCATCGCTGCGCATGAAGGCCGACAGGATGCCGCGCGTGCCATCACCGCGGCGCACGATCGCGGCGCCCGCACCGTCGCCGAAGAGCACTGCGGTGCTGCGATCCTGCCAATCGATGATCGCGCTCATCTTCTCGGCGCCCACGACGAGCGCCGTCTCGATGGTGCCGGCCGCAATCAGTCCTTCCGCGACGGTCAGCCCGTACAACCACCCGCTACAGGCGGCCGACATGTCGAAGGCCGAGGCGCGCGTCGCACCAAGGGCCGCCTGCACGTCGACGGCGGTGGACGGCAGCAGCCTGTCCGGCGTGGCCGTGGAGACGATGATCGTGTCGATTTCGGCGGCGGTGATGCCGGCTTTCAGCATCGCCTTGCGTGACGCATCGGCCGCGAGGCTGCACGTCGACTCGCCATCGCGCGCGATGTGGCGCTGATTGATGCCCGAACGCTCGAAGATCCATTCGTGCGACGTCTCGATGCCGATCGCAGCAAAATCGTGATTCGTCATCACGTGTCGCGGGACGCTGTATCCCGTCCCTGTCACTGCCGCGATCGGACGCTTCATGACCACGCTCCCTGCAGGCGTGCGACACCGACGGTCGGATGTCTCACGCCCGCCCGGTGTCAGGCCGCGGAAGCCGCCACGGCGAGTCGGCGTCCGATGTGCTCGGACATCCCCGACTCGGCCGCACGCACGGCGACATTCACGGCGTTCTTGATGGCACGCGGCGATGAACTGCCATGTGCAATGATGCTCACACCCTTGACACCCAGCAGCGGCGCTCCGCCGTAATTGGAGTAGTCGAGGTGAGCGAGCCCCTGCATCATCTCCTTCGGATCGGCGCCCATGGACTTCGCGATCATGGTGATGAGAATCGGCGCCAGACCCTCGTAGAACTTGAGGATCACATTGCCCGTGAAGCCGTCACAGATGACGACATCGAACGGACCGCGATCACATCTGCCTGCTGCGACGTCGCGCCCCTCGACATTGCCGAGAAAATGCAGGCTCGACTGCGCGAGCAGCTGGTGCGCCGCCTTCACGACTGCATTGCCCTTTTCCGGCTCCTCGCCGATGCTGAGCAGGCCGATCGCGGGATTCGTACGACCCATGATGTCTTCGGCATACACCAAGCCGAGCCTCGCGAAGTGCACGAGCTCCTCGGGGCTGCAATCCACGTTTGCACCGCTGTCCAGTACGACGACCGTCTGCAGCGCGGTGGGAAAGATCGTGCCGATAGCGGGCCGCTTCAGCCCCGCGTGCAGGCCAAGCAGCTGGACGGACGCAGCCATCTGGGCACCCGTATTCCCGGCACTCAGAAACGCGTCGGCAAGTCCTTCGGCGTGCCGTCGCAGACCGACCGCCATGGATGACGAGGGACGACGCATTACCGCCGTCGGCTTGTCAGCCATGCCGATGACGTCGGGCGCGTCAACGACATCGAGGCGACCACGATGTGACGCCAGCGCGGAGTGCTCGCCACTCAAGGCCGCATCGATAGCGGCCTGGATCTCGACTTCGCGGCCGATCAGCTGTATGCGGTGCTCAGGCCCCAGCTCGGCAAGCGCGAGCAGCGCGCCACCCACCGGTGCGGTGGGGGCAAAGTCGCCTCCCATCGCATCCAGCGCGATGCGGGCCAAGGGTCAGCCTTCCCGGGCCGCAATCCGCTGCTCACCGCCGTAATACCCGCACTCGTCACAGACGCGATGCGGACGCTTCATGCTCGAGCACTGAGGGCACTTCTGGATGACGATGCGCGGCGCAACCTTGTGCGTGTTGCGGAGGCGCTTGCGCTGCTTGGATGTCCTGCGCTTCGGTACGGCCATGGAGCAATTTCCGGTATGAGATGAATCAAGGCTCGGTCGCGCGCTCTCGGAGCGCCGCCCATCGTGCATCACCATCCGATGCGCACGAACAGGCCGTCGTGTTGCGATCGACGCCACACGTCGGACAGATGCCTTTGCAATCTTCACGGCACAACACGAAAGTCGGGACTGCAAGCAGCCAACCCTCGCGTACTGCAGGGCGCAGGTCGATCGAACTCGACTTGCCATCCAGCAGGAATACGTCAGGGTCATCGTCCAGACCGTCCTCGCCTGACTCGACGAAAAGGCACTGGATCGAATCGCCTGCCCTCACCGATACCTCGATCAGGCATCGGGTGCATTCACCAATCGCCGTCCCCCTGAAATCACCCGCGAAGTAGTACCGCCCTTCACCGGCGCTCGAGAGACGGCCGTGTACCGTCACCGGCGAACTGGGACGAATGTCCCCGTCAAGCCACACCGCGTCCTCGGGGTCGATTGACCCCTCCAGCTCGACGGCACGACCGTCGAGGCTCCGGATATCCACTGACAGCATAGCCGTTGAAAATAGACGCGTGGTGGGCACAGGGCAAGTGCCCACTGCACCGTCACTTACGGGAATACGTCGCGAACGGGCCGGGCGAGCCCGACCGTCCAGACTCAGGCGAGCTCAGGAAAGAAGAATGCGGTTTCGACGGCCGCATTTTCATCCGAGTCGGACGCATGAATCGCGTTCCGCCCCTTCGATTCGGCGAACAGCTTCCGGACGGTGCCTTCCGCAGCCTCGGCCGGGTCAGTCGCGCCGATCGCGGTACGCAGTTCCGCCACGGCATCGGCTTTCTCGAGCACCATCGGCATGCACGGTCCCGACGTCATGAACTCGACGAGTTCACCAAAGAAACCGCGCTCCGCGTGGACTTCGTAAAACTTTCCGGCCTGCTCCGTGGTCATGTGCATCACCCGGGCGGCCTTGAGCGTGAAGCCCTGCCCTTCCAGATGGGCCAGAATCCGACCCGCCTTGTGGGCGCCGAAGGCGTCAGGCTTGATGATGGTGAGTGTACGTGTTCCGGCCATGCGAACTCCAGTCAGTGTGCAGGCGCGCGTGCGCCGTGGGTGGTCGTAAGGCGCGCCCGGTCACCGAAGTGGCCGGGCGCGCCATGAGATTGACTTGCAAGAACTACAGCCTGGCCTGCACCAGTTCCACGAAATCCATGGGACGACGTGCGATGCCCATGCCGGCCTTTTCGAAGGCCTCGATCTTCTCAGCGGCCGTGCCGGCGGAACCCGAGATGATCGCGCCCGCATGACCCATGCGGCGACCCGGCGGTGCGGTCTGTCCGGCGATGAAGCCGACGACCGGCTTCTTCATCTTCGTGCGGATGAACTCGGCCGCTTCCTGCTCATCCGTGCCGCCGATCTCGCCCATCATGGCGACGACCTTCGTCTGCGGATCGGCCTCGAACGCGGCCAGCGCGTCGATGAAGTTGGTGCCGTTGATCGGGTCACCACCGATGCCGACGCAGGTGCTCTGGCCAATGCCGGCCTTGGTCAGCAGGTTCACGATCTCGTATGTGAGCGTGCCTGAGCGACTGACGACACCCACCGGGCCCGGCGTGCAGATGCGACCCGGAATGATGCCGACTTTCGATGCGCCCGGCGTGATGAGACCGGGGCAGTTCGGGCCGAGAAGGCGCGCGCCCATCTCCTTCACGTACGGATACACCCTGGTCATGTCCAGCACGGGCACGCCTTCAGTGATGCAGACGATCAGCTTGATGCCGGCGGCGGCGGCTTCCATCATCGCGTCGGCCGCGAACGGCGGCGGCACATAGATGACCGACGTGTTCGCGCCGGTCGCGGCGACGGCCTGCGCCACGGTGTTGAAGATCGGGACGGTACCCTCGAACTGCTGGCCGCCCTTCCCCGGCGTCACGCCACCGACCACGCGCGTACCGTACTCCATCATCTGCTTCGCGTGGAACGAGCCGTCGCGGCCCGTGATCCCCTGAATCAGCAGCGTCGTGTCGTTATCGATGAAGATGCTCACGTGGCAGCTCCCGTGGCGAGTGCGACAGCCTTCTGCACCGCTTCGTCCATGTCGGACGATGCGCTGAAGCCATTCTCGGTCAGAATCTTCATCGCGAGTTCTTCGTTGGTGCCGGTGAGTCGGATCACGATCGGCACAGTCAGCGGATTGGCCTTGGTCGCGGTGACGATGCCGTTCGCGACGTCGTCGGTGCGCGTGATGCCGCCGAAGATGTTGAACAGGATCGCCTTCACGTTCTTGTCGGCCGTGATGATGCGCAGCGCATTGACGACCTTCTCGGGATTCGACGACCCGCCGATGTCGAGGAAGTTCGCGGGATCGCCGCCATAGTACTTCACGAGGTCCATCGTGGCCATCGCGAGTCCGGCGCCATTCACGACGCAGCCGACGTTGCCATCGAGCTTGATGAAGGTCAGGTTCGCCTTGCGTGCCTCGACCTCGCTCGGATCCTCGCTGCTGTCATCGCGCAGTGCCTCGATCGCCGGGAGGCGCTCGAGCTCATTGTCGTCGATCACCATCTTGCCGTCCACGGCAACGACCTTGCCGGTCGGCGTCACGACGAGCGGGTTGATCTCGGCCAGCGAGCAGCCGCTTTCGATGAATGCGGCATACAGCTGCTGCATGATTTTCGCGGCGGCGCGCGCCTGCTTCACGTCGGCGTACAGGAAAAAGCCCATGTCCATCGCCTCGAACGTGCGCAGTCCGTAGCGCGGGTCGACGGGATGGTACTTGATCAACTCCGGCGTGGTGGCGGCGACTTCCTCGATGTCGATGCCGCCGGCGGCGCTGACCATGAACACCGGCTTCTTCGTAGCGCGATCCACGATGATGCCGACATATGCCTCGCTGCCGATGTCCTCGGCGACGGTGACGAGCACCTTGAGGACGGTCAGTCCCTTGATGTCCATGCCGAGGATCGCGGTGGCCTTCTCGCGTGCCGCTTCGGGCGTAGCACAGTACTTCACGCCGCCGGCCTTGCCGCGGCCGCCGACGTGCACCTGTGCCTTGACCATCACGGGCACGCCGTACTTCACGGCCAATGCTTCGGCAGCGTCGGGCGTGGTGGCAATGTCGCCGTCGGGGATCGGTACGCCATGCCGGCGCAGGATCTCCTTGGCCTGATATTCATGAAGGTTCACACACGCTCCATCTGCGATCGGGTGATTGCAGAGACTGTGACGTTGAACTGGGAAGCCGTGGCGGCGCGATACACGACAGCCACGGGTGGGCGCAGCGCTCGAGACGAGCGCCGGAGAGCCGGCGGCAAGTTAACCGTCGGGCAGTCGATCATCGTGGCAGCGTGTCGCGTGGCACGCCAAGTGCTCGTCCGAGCGCCTCGAACGACGCACCGAAATCGCTCCAGGCGCCGCGTTGCAGCGCGGCACGCATTCGCTGATACAGCGACGCCGCGGCCGTTTCCGGCGCCACGGGGCGCCCCCCTTCGCGCCAGATCAGCGCCGCCTCGGCGACGTCCCCTGCCACACCACGGCGCACGCCGTCGGTGAGCAGCACGGCGGCCAGCTGTGTCGGGCGGCCGTCACGCTGCGTGACGTAGGGCGTGAGGAAGCGTGGTGCGCCCGCGCCCGGCAGCACGCGCGTCGCGCCACGTCGCGCGCCTGCGAGGCTGCCGGGTTGTCGAAGCGAATCGGAGGTTTCCTGCGCGCCGCGCAGCACTCCGTCGTAGCGGCTGCCGTTTGGCGTCGGACGCCAGCGCGTGCGGCGATCCTCGCCACCCGGCGCAAGCATCACGCCTCGCACGACGCCGCGCGCATCGATGGCCGCTGCCGTGAGCGCGAACGTACGGCGCACCGGCAGCCAGACCGGCACATACTCGTCCACTGCGAGGCTGCTGTCGGCCGGTGCGCCGTCCACCAGCGACAGATCCTCGAACGTGCCGCCGGCGCGCGTGAATGCAGCGGTGTCGTCCTGCACGACGCGCGAACCGAATCGCGCGGCGACGCTGCCTTCGAGTTCGAGGGCATCGGCGCGAGGCGGCAGCGATCGTCGCAGCGATTCAGGCAGCGAGGCGAGTGGCACGAGGTGCCTGGCCAGGCGCTCGAGCGGCCGGCGCGCGAGCAGCGGAGGATCGCTTTCCGGAATCAGAATCACGCGACCGGTGTGCGCGTTGATGAGTGCCGTGGCGGCGAATTGTGCGGCCGCGAACTCCTCGCCATGCAGCAGGACGTGATCGCTGAGCGGATAGCTCGCGCTTGCGGCGTACAGGTCGAGGACCCAGAGCAGCGAGTCCTCATGCACGAGCGGCACGACCTGCGACCCGCCGTGCAGCATCGGTGCGAGGAGCGCCACGCGTTCGCGTACGTCACGTACCGTGATCAGCACCGGCGATGGTCGAGGCACCTCGCCGAAGACGAGCCGCGGATTCTGCTGATTCCACGCATGCGCGAGGCGCGTCGACGTGCCGACGATGGATGGTGCCGCGATGTGCCGTGCGGGATCGCTGACGATTGCGTAGCCGAGCCCACCATCGCTGACGACGATGGCGGGTAGCGTGTGTCCGGTGCCGGGCGCGACGTTGCGGAGCGGTGCGGCGGACGTGATCTCGAACGGCATTGCCCGCCAGGTCGGGAGCAGGCCGGGGCTGCGCAGCGCATCGAAGACCATGGCAGCCGGCGTGCCGCTTCCCTGCTGCCATGCAAGCAGGGAAGCCACCTGGCCGGGTGTCATCCTTGGTACCGTCGCGCGATCCCAGAGTGGCGTCGACAGCAGCGAGGCGGTATCGGCGGCACCGGCGGGGAGCACGCGATCCGCTTCATACGCACGTCGTGTGAAGCTGGCACCGACATCGACATAGCGCCGTTCGCGCACGACCGAGTCGCCACCGCCATCGACGCTGTCGGCCAGCAGCGGCATGCCCTGACGCAGGAGCAGCGCCATGAGCAGCACCGTGGTGACTGCGGCGATGCCCGCACGGGGTTGCCGCGACCACGCACTCCAGAGCACCACACCGGCCGCACCGAGCGAAATGACCTGCATCACGATGCCGCCCGGCAGGCCCACACGGTGATCTGCGAAGCCGAACGCGCCCTCGGCTCCGGTGCCGTGCACGAGACGGTCGAAGCCGTCGATGCGATAGCTCCACGCAATGAGGGTGAGTAGTAGCGCGCCGAGCACGGTGATGTGGCGCCTCGCATGTCGCGTCACGCGCAGTGCGCGGCCATTCGTGGCGATGCCGCGCGTGAGCACGTAGCCGAACATGGTGAGCATCGCCATGATCGCGTGCGACAGCAGCGCCCAGGCGTAAACCTGCAGCTCGAACGGAAACCACGCCGTCCAGAACGCGAGATCATACTGGAAGTACGGGTCCGCCTCGCCGAACGGGCGCGCATCAAGCACGTTCGCAAACGGAACCCAGTCGTCGATCGGCACGGTGAGCAGCACACCGACGATGAGGGCACACGCCCAGAGCACCAGCGAGATGGTGCGGTCGGGTACAGCGCCGTTGAACTCCAGGTTGCCCACGCTACCCGGCACGACGACGCTGGTGAAGGAACGCCGGATTGCTTCCAGGTGCGCCCGCATCACGAGCGTCGCAGCGGTACCCGCGCCAACCTTGAGCACGATCGACACCGAGGTCCGCCACCACCAGATGTCCACGAAGCCCAGCGCGTCAAACCAGGCGTGCTCGCCGATCAGCGTGCCCCACGCCCGCCCGACCGCGAGCACGATCGCGACCGTGACCACGACCGCGAGCAGTCCGCGTCGGCGGATCATCACGGGCGGCGGTGCATGTCGTTCAGGCCGACACGCCTTGTGACTGCAGCCAGGCGCTGAACTCTGCTCGAATTTCGTCGCGCCGCTGGGCCGTCAGCGCCTCGAACCGGAGCACCACGATCGGCTGCGTGTTCGACGCGCGAATCAACCCCCAGCCGTCACCATACAGCACGCGGGCCCCGTCCACGTCGATCACGTCGTGCGACTTCCGGAAGTGTTCCGATGCAGCCTGCACGAGTGCGAACTTCCGGTCATCGGGACAATCGACGCGCAGCTCGGGTGTACTGAAGTACGACGGTACGTCGGCGAGCAGGTCACGCACGCTCCCCTTGCTCGACGACACGATGCGAAGGATGCGCGCTGCCGCGTAGAGCGCGTCGTCGTGGCCGTAGAAACCTTCCGTGAAAAACATGTGGCCTGACATCTCGCCTGCAACCGGCGCGTGCAGCTCTTTCATCTTGTCCTTGATGAGGGAGTGGCCCGTTTTCCACATCACCGGAATGCCGCCGGCCTTCGTGATCGCGTCCGGCAGGGCCTGCGAACACTTCACGTCGAAGATGATCGCCTGGTTGCCGCCGGTGCGCGCAAACACGTCACGCGCATACAGCAGCAGCAGGTAATCGCCCCAGATGATCGTGCCCGCGGCGTCCACGATGCCGATGCGATCGGCATCACCATCGAACGCGATGCCGATGTCTGCCCCATGCGCCTGCACGGCAGCGATCAGGTCGACGAGGTTTTCCTCGACGGTCGGATCGGGGTGATGATTCGGGAACGTGCCGTCGCTCTCGCAGAAGAGGTACGTCGCGTCGATGTTCATGCGCGCGAAGATCGCCTCGGTCAGCGGCCCGCCCGCACCGTTACCGGCATCGAACACCACCTTGAGCCGGCGAGGCAGCGGTCCGGTACGCGTGACGATGTCGTCGGCGTAGGCGGCATTCAGATCCACGCTGCTCACCGTACCTGTGTGTGCGGTTGCCGGCGCACCGAGCAGCTCGCGAAGGCGCTGGATGCCGTCACCGTGCAGCGAACCGGTGCCGATGCAGATCTTGAAGCCGTTGAACTCGGGCGGGTTGTGCGAGCCGGTGATCTGGATGCCGCCAGCGACCGTCAGGTGATGCAACGACCAGTAGAGCAGCGGCGTGGGACCGACGCCGATGTCGATCACGTCGCGACCGCGGGTCGTCAGGCCGGTGACGAGTGCTGCGCGCAGCGCGGTGCCACTGGGCCGGTTGTCGCGGCCGACCGCGACGGGTCCCGAAATGCCACGCTCGTCGAGCAATGCCGCGTAGGCTTGCCCGATCGCGACTGCCGCTTCCTCAGTCAGATCCTCGCCAACTACCCCGCGGATGTCATACTGCCGAAAAATACCCTGGGCGATCGTCATGGCAGCATCGGCTGTGAGTTGGCAGGCGCGAGTGCCTGCATCGGTGTCGGCGCGGCCACGGCACGCGCCGGGGACATGGGCATGGTGCTCGCCCGGGCCCACCGCACGGCTGGCGAGGGATACACACCAAGGAAGAGCAGCAACACAGCGGCCACGGCAACGACACCACCGGTCAGGCGGGCATCGACACCGCGCGACGGCAGCGCGTCATCGGCCGGCGGCTTCATGAACATCGTCGTGATCACGCCCAGGTAATATCCCGCCGAAACGACGCTCGCGAGCACGAAGATCACGGCCAGCTTGATCTGCGGCGTCGGCGAGTTGAGCGCAGCGCGAAGTATGTACCATTTTGCGAAGAACCCCATGCCGCCAGCAACCGGGAAGCCGAGAAGCGACAGCATGAAAACGGCCATCGCGGTCGCCAGCGCCGGACGTGTGCGTGCAAGGCCGGCCAGGTCCGTCAGGCGCGTGCGCTTCTCGATGCCACCGGAGACGATGCTCAGCACGCAGTACGACCCGATCGTCGCCAGCGTGTACGCCAGCGAGTAGAACACGAGCGAGGCCACACCGTCGGCCGAGCGACTCGTGATTGCCACCAGCAGGTAGCCGGCATGTGCGATGCTGGAATAGGCGAGCATGCGCTTGACGTTCTGCTGCGCGAGCGCCAGCACGTTGCCGACGACCATCGTCACCGCGGCAAGCACCCATGCCGCGTAGTGCCACGACGCGTATGCGGGTCCGAGCCCGTCGAGCAGCAGCCGTGCGAACGCGGCGAACGCTGCGGTCTTCACGCCGGCCGCCATGAACGCAGTGTACGGTGTCGGCGCACCTTCGTACACATCCGGCGTCCACATGTGAAACGGAACGGCCGCGACCTTGAACGAGAAGCCCACGAACAGCAGTGCCAGTCCGCCCACCAGCAACGGATCCGTGCCGAGGTTGCGCGTCTCGATGACCGCGGCCATCTGTGTGAGGTTCGTCGTGCCGGTCGCGCCGTACACCAGCGCCATGCCATACAGGAGAAAGCCAGTCGAGAATGCGCCGAGCAGGAAATACTTCAGCGCGGCCTCGGCGGAGCCTGCCCGGCTGCGATCAAGCCCGGTGAGCACGTAGATCGCGAGCGACATGAGCTCGATGCCGAGAAAGATCAGCATCAGGTCGCGCGAGCCGACGAGCAGCAGCATGCCGGTCGCCGAGAATAGCACCAGTGCCGGCGGTTCCGGTGCAGAAAGCGCGGCACCTTCGTTGTACTCCATCGCCATCACCAGCGACCCGAGCACACCAAGCAGGATGACCGCGACGGACCCCCAGCGGAATCCGTCCCACGCCAGCGGCCCGCTTGCCGCACCAAGGGGCGCCGCCTGGTTCGCGAGCATCGCAGCTGCGGCCGCCGTCGCGAGCGTCACCACGATGGCAAGCAGGTGAGCACGCCGTGTGCTGACCACGCCTTCCGGCGCAAAAACACCGTAGAGCAGCACGAACATCGCGCCAACCGACAACATGATTTCCGGCAACAGCAGGGTGCCAAGATCGAGGCTGGCAGCTGTCAGGCCGTTCACGGCTGCACCTCCGCATCGACTGCGGCAGTGGGCGTCAACAACGACGATAAGGTCACGCGGTTCGCGAGTGATGTCACGGACTCGTTCATCCGGTTCAGCACCGGCGACGGCGCCAGACCAAGACCAATGATTGCGACCACGAAGCAGCCCATGACGGCCGCCTCGGAGCGCGTAAGATCCGTCACGTTGCCCACCGTCTCGGCTGACGGACCAAACAGCATGCGCTGCACGGACCATAGCAGGTAAGCCGCCGCCAGAATCACGCTGATGGTGGCACACAGCACGAGCATCGGAAACCGGCTGAACGAACCGATCAGGACGAGGAACTCGCCCACGAACCCGTTCGTGCCGGGCAGTCCGGCATTCGCGAGCGCGAACAGTACCACGACGGCGCCGAGCATCGGCATCTGCCTCGCGAGGCCGCCCAGGGCGTGAAAACGGTCATCACCCACGCGCTTCTTCAGGAAGCCGAGCGCCAGGAACATGCCGCCAGTCGTGATGCCGGCATTCAACATCACGAGCATGGCGCCGTTCAACGATTCCGGCGTGAACGCACTGATGCCAAGCACCACGAAACCAAGGTGCGCGATGGATGCATACGAGATCACGCGCCGGAAGTCGGGCTGCGCGAGCGCGACGAGTGACCCGTACAGCACGGCGATGACGCCAAGCGTCGCGAGGACCAGTCGCGTGGTCGGATGAAGCGCCGCAGTCGGGAACAGCGGATATGCAATCACAAGCAGGCCGTATGTCCCGACCTTGATGCCCAGCGCAACGGCCGCCAGCGGCGGGCCTTCACTCTGCGCGTCGGGCAGCCAGGTATGAAACGGGATCAGCGCACTCTTCACGAGGAAGGCGCTTGCAAATGCGCCGAAGCAGAAGAGCTGCGTGGTCACTGGCAGCGGACGGTTCGCGGCCATCTCGCGCAGCGCGTCAAACGTGGTGCCTCCGGCCGCCGATGCAACGGTGACGATCGCGACCAGCATCAAGAGCGATCCCACCATCGTGTAAATAAAGAACGTCGTCCCTGCCGCCGGCCCCTTGCCGGTTCCCCAGACACCAATCAGGAGGTAAAGCGGAACGAGCATCAACTCCCAGCACAGGTAAAACACCAGCAAGTCTGCGGCAAGGAAAATGCCGAGGATGCCCGCCGTCAGCAGCAGGATCTGCGCGTAGTAGGAAGCAGCGCGGAGCGTGACACTTTCGCGATCCGTCGCGATCACGCTGAGCAGCATCAGGAATGCCGTCAGCAGCACGAGCGGTAATGACAATCCGGTTGCGGCAAGCTGGAATCGTGCGCCGAAGTCCTCGATCCAGGGCACGTCGAATGTCGCTGTGCCCGATGGGACCATGAACCAGAGCGTCGTCGCGAGTGCTGCAGTGATTGCCAGCAGTCCGATCGTGACGTTTCGCGCGAGGCCGGCATGCACGTCATCGGCGCTGCGCGGCAGAATCCACACGAGCAGCGAACCGATCAGCGGCACCATGAACAGTGCCAGCAGCACCCAGGGCGCCACGCCACCTGTTCCAACGGCAGCAGTCATCGGCCAACTCCAAGCGCAAACATGCCGATCAAGCCAACTGTGCCGAGCACGATGGCCCAGACGTAGCTGCCCGCGAAGCCGACCTGCGCGCGTGATGCGAACGCCGAGATCACGCGGAATGTCTGTGCACTGCCCTGAACGAGCAGGCCGTTGATGACGCCCAGGTCGAGCCCGCGCCAGAGCACCTTGCGCGAGACGGCCACGACCGGCTCCGTGATGCCACGACGGATTGCCGTGTCCACGAAGTAGTCGTTCGCAAGCACCAGCCCAATGCCATGTTCTGCCGGAGCGGCGTCCTTGGTGGTGAGTGCCTGCGGCTTGAGCAGCGCGAACGCGACGGCGATGCCCGCGATGGCCACGGCCACCGCGATGCCGATCAGCAGGTATTCCGTCTCGTGTGCCAGCGTGCCGGTGCCGGTGAGCAACGTCGCGGCACGCCCGGTGATCGGCTCGAGCCATGCCGCCAGCGCACCGGTGCGACCCAGCGGCAGCACGGTTGGGAGCTGCAGCCAGCCGCCGACGAGCGTCAGCGCGCCCAGCACGACGAGCGGACCACGCAGAACCCAGGGTGCATCATGCACCTTGGCCTCGACATCGGCTCCGGAGCGAAACTGGCCATGGAAGGCATAGCGCATCAATCGCGTCATGTAGATCGCGGTGACGAACGCCGTGATGACACCGACACCATACGCGAACCAGAGCACGAGCCGACCGGGCACTGGACCAAGTGACGCTTCCGCCAGCGGCGATTCGAGCGCGCGCTCGGCGAGTGCGCTGAGGATTGCGTCCTTCGAGAAGAAGCCGGCGAGCGGCGGGATACCCGCGATCGCGAGTGTGGCAATCCACATCAACGCACCGGTGACCGGCATGCGCCGCAGCAGGCCACCCATGTTGCGCATATCCTGCGCGTCGTCGTGGCGGTGCGAGGCGTGCAGCGCATGGTGCATGCTGTGGATCACTGCACCGGCGCCAAGGAACAGCAGCGCCTTGAAAAACGCATGTGTCACAAGGTGGAACATCGCCGCGGTGTACGCGCCCGCGCCTGCCGCCATGAACATGTAGCCGAGCTGCGACACGGTGGAATACGCGAGCACCTTCTTGATGTCCCACTGCTTCAGGCCGACCATGGCCGACCAGATGGCCGTCAGCGCGCCGACCAGCACGATCACGAGGCACGCGACCGGCGCCGCCGAGAAGAGCGCGGCGTTGCGCACGATGAGGTAGATGCCCGCAGTGACCATCGTAGCGGCGTGGATCAGCGCTGACACCGGTGTCGGGCCGGCCATGGCGTCCGGTAGCCACACGTACAGCGGCAACTGCGCGCTCTTGCCGGCGCAGCCGAGAAACATGAACAGGCAGATGCCCGTGACCAGCGGCGTCGACAGCGTCGCATGATCACGCGCGATCGTCGCGAAATCCAGCGTGCCCATGTTCACGAAGATGATGAACATCGCGAGCAGCAGGCCGAAGTCACCGATGCGATTCACGACGAACGCCTTCTTGCCGGCCGCGGCATTCGCGGTGTCGCCGAACCAGAATCCGATCAGCAGGTACGAAGCGAGGCCCACGCCTTCCCAGCCGATGAACAGCACTGGCAGGTTCGCGCCCATCACCAGCATCAGCATGAAGCCGACGAACAGGTTCAGGTACGCGAAGTACCGTGCGAAGCCCGCGTCGTCAGCCATGTAGCCAACGCTGTAAATGTGAATCAGCGAGCCTACGCCGGTGATGACCAGCATCATCAGCACGCTGAGCTGATCAACGCTGAGCGCCCAGTCGACATGGAACGAGCCTGCGCCTATCCACTCGCCAAGTGACGACGTGACGGCGTTCCCCGTGCCGGCGACCTGCGTAGCGAGCCAGATGCTCATCGTGAACGCGAGCACCATGACGCCGACGCCGACCGCGCTCACTGTCAGGCGGCGCGAGGCTGGTGTGGTACCGTCAGTTCCGCCGCGCCAGGCAGGCAGCAGCGAGAACAGGCCGTTCACCACGAAGCCGATGAACGGCAGCAGCGGGACGAGCCAGATGACCTGCGAAGCGGACGTGGAAGAAAGCATGCGTGGGGAGTCGCGAGACGACGCCTAGCCTCGAAGGAGTCGGATACGGCCCAGATCGACCGTGCGATAATGCCGGAACACACTGATCACGATCGCGAGCCCGACCGCCGCCTCGGCTGCAGCCACGGTCATCACGAACAACACGAAAACCTGCCCCGACACACCGTGCAGGCGAGACAGGGCGATGAAAGACAGGTTCACGGCATTCAACATCAGCTCGACGCACATGAACAAAATCAATGCGTTGCGCCTCGTAAGCACACCGAGTACGCCGATGCTGAACAGAATGGCCGAGACGTAGAGCGCCTCGCGAATCATGTGCGCGCCTCGCCTGCGACCTTGCCGCGCTTGGCCAAAACCACCGCCCCGATCACCGCGACGAGCAGTAGCACCGACGTCACCTCGAATGCCACGAGGTTCTCGGTGAAGAGCGAGTTGGCCATCGGAGCCATCGCGTCATTGTCCACTGGCTGCAGCACGCTGTCGTTCAACGGCTGCGACCGGATGACGTACAGCAGTTCGGCCGCCAGCACGCCGCCGAGCAGCGACGATGCCGCCGCCGCGCCCATGCTCCGACGCTCCTGCACGTCGTTCTCGCCGAGGTTCAGCAGCATGACGACGAAGACGAACACCACCATGATCGCGCCGGCATACACCAACACCTGCGCCGCACCGAGGAAGTGCGCACCCAGCATCACGTACAGCGCTGCCAGCGCGAACATCACATTCACGAGCCAGAGTGCTGCCGCGACGGGGTTCCGACGCGTGACCATCGCCAGCGCGGCGACGATTGCCAGTGCCGAGAAAAGCCAGAAGTGTACGGTGTAGAACGTACCCACTATTCCCCGGCCGGATCGGCAGGATCCCACATCTCGCACACGGGATGCGTCTGCGACGTCAGGCGCTCGAGGTCATACACGAAGCCATCACGCGTGTACTCGGCGTTCTCGTAATGGCGGCCGAGGTGAATCGCCTCCTCCGGGCAGACTTCCTGACAATAGCCGCAGAAGATGCACCGGAACTCGTCGATCTCGAACACCAATGGAAACCGGTTGCCCTGCTCATCCTCGCCTGGCACGAGCTTGATGCAGTTTGCGGGGCAGACGGTCGGGCAGAGTCCGCACGCGACGCACTTCGCCTTGCCATCCTCGTTCGTCAGCATGCGGTGCGTGCCACGCCACCGCTTCGACAAGGCTTCCGTCTCTTCTGGATACTGTGTGGTGACCTTGTGCGGATCGACCAGGTGCTTGAACGTGTGTGCGAGTCCGGAAAGCGTGGCGCGCACATAGCTGACCTGCTCCACTGGCCGGTCCATCACCTTCACTCGGATCGCCATCAGTCCCCCATACCGGATTCTGGTCGAGCGCGCGGCACCAGCGCCGAGCCAGCCCGATCCAGTGCGCGCAGGCGGAGCATTTCCGCTGCGGACATCTTCGACGTCGTCGGGCTGAGCAGGCGGCCGCGGTCGAACACCACGAACATCAGCACGAGCACGATCACGTTCAGCACGAACAGGATGCCGGTCTGCAGCACGCCGGCCTGGATGCCGAGCAGTTGCAGCACGAGCAACGTGGTCGCAATCAAGACGATGTAGCCTAGCGACACCGGGAGCAGGAAGCGCCACCCCAGCGACATCAGCTGGTCGTAACGGAAGCGCGGCAGCGTCCAGCGGATCCACATGTAAAAGAACAGGAAGAATCCGGTCTTCAGCGCGAAGCTGACCAGTGTCAGCACCGTCTTCAGCACCGACGGCTCGCCATTGTCCCACGCCGTGAACGGGATGTCCCAGCCACCGAGGAACAGCGTGGCCATCAAACCGCTGGCGGTCAGCATGTTCGCATACTCAGCGATGAAGAACATCGAGAATTTCATTGAGCTGTACTCAGTGTGGTACCCTGCCACGAGCTCGCTCTCAGCCTCAGGCAGGTCGAACGGCAGACGGTTGGTCTCGGCGAAGGCGGAGATCAGGAAGGTCAGGAATGCGAACGTCAGGTTCAGGATGTTCCAGCCTCCCGTCACCTGCTGATTGATGATCGTTCCAAGCGTGACGTTGCCGGCCAGCAGCAGCACCGGAATGACCGACATGCCCATCGCGATCTCGTACGAGATCATCTGGGCGCTCGACCGCAACCCGCCAAGCAGCGAATACTTGTTGTTTGAGCTCCAGCCCGCGAGCGTGATCCCGAAGACGCCGAGCGATGCGATCGCGAGCGTGAAGATGAAACCGACCGGCAGATCCGCAATCGCCAGCGACATCACACCCCACGGTGTGGGTACCGGCGCCGCGAACGGGATCACGGCCCAGCTGATCATCGCCGTGGAGAACGCGATGGCCGGCGCCAGCGAGAACAGAATCGTGTTGCCGGCGCCCGGCGACAGCTCTTCCTTCATGAAGTTCTTGAGCCCGTCAGCTGCAGGCTGCAGCAGCCCACCGGGACCGGTGCGGTTCGGGCCGTGTCGATCCTGGATCCACGCACTGACCTTGCGCTCGGCCAGCGTCAGCATGGCGACCGTCACCAGGTACACACCGAAGAACACCAGTACCTTGATCGCGGACGCAATGAGAAATGCGGTGGAGTTGTCGCTGATCGGAGTCATGAGCAGTGGACCCATCAGGCCGATGCCTCCACGAGCAACGGCAACGGTGCGCCCTGCAATCCCAGCGTGCGGTAGCTCATGCCCGTGAACGCGGGAAAAGTTGCCGCCATCACGGCGAAGACATCGGCCGCGAGCGGCGGGAACGATCCAGCACCGAGTGCCGTCGCGAGCTCACCGACCACGCGATAACTCGGGCGTGCCTGCGCCGGTGCGGCCTTGGCCTGCAGGAATCGCTGCACGCGACCACGCAGATTGGTGAACGTCCCGTCCTCCTCGGCGAAGTTGCAGACCGGAAGCGCCGCGACCACGTGGGGCAGCAGCGATTCGTGGAGTACGGTGCCGATCACGACCACGCGAACGCCATCGGGAATCGCCGTCACGGCGGCAGCCGCATCGGCCACGATCAACACGTCGCCTGCCGCAAGCGATGCCAGTGGCGCGTCAGACTCGGTGAACCCGAACAGCGCCGCACCGGTGTGGTTGGCGACACGCTCGGCACGCAGCGACAGGTCCGGCACGCCGGGCAATGGTACCTCGTCTCCGCGCTCCATCGTCATCACGCTCGACGCCCCGACATGTGCTGCGATGCGACTCAGCAGAAAGAGCGTCTCGTTTGACAGCGACGGCGATGCGAGCACGGTGACATGCGTGGCACCTTCGATCGCCGCCGCCGCTTGCTGCACCGCCTCGCTCCACGAGGCAGGCGTCAGTGCAGTGGCCGTGCGGGCGACGGGATACTCGAGTCGATCACGACGGTTGATCCAGCGATAATTCATGCGACCTACGTCGCAGGCGAAGTGCTGGTTTACCGCGGCGTTCGGACGGGGACGGATGCGCACCACGACGTTGTCGCGGGTCTCCAGCATCACATTGCAGCCCTGTGAACAGCTTGGGCAGACCGATGCTGCGCGATCCAGTTCCCAGGCGCGCGCGCGGTTCAGAAAATCCTTCGACAACAGGGCCCCGACCGGACAGAGGTCCACCACGTTGCCGGCCCACGCATGGGTGAGATCACGTCCCTCGAACTTGCCGATGTAGGCGCGGTCACCACGTTCGCTCACGTTCAGCACGGGGTCCTTCGCCATCACGTCCATGAAGCGCACGCATCGTGTGCACAGGATGCAGCGGTTTGGCACGTAGAGCACGTCGCCCCCGAAATCTTCCATCGGGTTGAAGCGTTTCGGCTCCATGTAACGCGAATCCTTGCGGCCCTCGGCGAACGTGTAGTCCTGCAATTCGCACTCGCCAGCCTGGTCGCAGATCGGGCAGTCGAGTGGATGGTTGATCAGCAGGAACTCCAGCACACCCTTGCGCGCCTCGCGCGCCTTGTCCGAGTGCACATGCACGACCTGCCCTTCACCGACGGACGTCGCACATGCCGGCGTCAACTTCGGAAATTTTTCCACTTCCACGAGGCACATGCGACAGACACCCGCCACTGGAAGTGACGGGTGGTAGCAGTAGTGCGGAATGAGCACGCCCGCCGTCTTCGCAGCCTCGATCAGGTTCGTGCCGGGCGGCACGACCACGATGCGCCCTTCGATGGTCAGCGTGACCATGCCCGGATTCGCCGGCGCGACAGGTGCGGTCATGTCAGGCCGCCGCGGTCGTGAAGCTCGGCACCATGACCGAGGACCGGTTCTTCGGAATCTTCGCTTCGAATTCGTGACGGAATTTTTTCAGGCCGCTCACGACCGGCGTCGCACATGAATCACTGAGAACGCAAATCGTCTTGCCGGTCATGTTGTCGGCAATCTCGAGCAGCGTGTCGAGGTCTTTCATCGTGCCCTGCCCATCGCGAATGCGCTCCAGGATCTTCGTCGTCCACGCAGTGCCCTCGCGGCACTGCGTGCACTGGGCACAGCTCTCGTGCGCATAAAAGCGCGCGAGGCGCGCGATCTGTCGCACCATGTCCTGTGTGTCGTCAAAGCAGATCACGCCGCCGGAGCCGAGCAGAGAGCCTGCCGCCTGAATGCCTTCGTAATCCATCACGGCGCCTTCGCACTCCTCGGGCGTCAGGATCGGCACCGATGAACCACCCGGAATGATCGCCTTGAACGAGCGGCCTGGTGGTGGTCCGCCGCAGACGTCCCAGAGAAACTCCTTCATCGAGAAGCCCATCCCGACCTCGTAGTTGCCCGGTCGCGCAACATTGCCGCAGACCGAGAACAGCTTCGTGCCGGTGCTCTTGGGGTTCGAGGGGCTCGACAGCGACTTGTACCAGTCGGCTCCGTTGCGTAGCACGTGAATCGCCGCACAGACCGTTTCGACATTGTTGATCGTCGTCGGCTGCGCGAAGAGGCCCGCGACTGCCGGGAACGGCGGCTTGATGCGCGGATTGCCGCGGCGTCCCTCGAGCGAATTCATGAGGGCAGTTTCCTCCCCGCAGATGTATGCGCCCGCACCCTTGTGCACATGCACATCCACACGCTTGCCGCTGCCCATGGCGTTGGCGCCCAGGATGCCGGCGGCATACGCCTCGCGCACGGCCTCGCGCACACGGGCGATCGGCTCCGTGTATTCGCCCCGGATGTAGATGTAGGCGGTCTCCGCGTAGATGGCGTGCGCCGCGACCGCCGCACCCTCCACCAGCTGATGCGGCGTCCAGCGCATGATCTCGCGATCCTTGAACGTGCCCGGCTCCGACTCGTCAGCGTTGATGCACAGGTAATGCGTCTTGCCATCGGGCTTCATGAAGCTCCACTTCACGCCAGTCGGGAAGCCGGCACCACCGCGTCCCCGCAGACCTGAATCCTTGACGACGTTCTGCACGTCGACGGGATCGGTGGCGAGCGCCTGGCGCAGCACTTCGTAGCCACCGCGTGCCTGCCAGCCCGCCAGCGTACGCGCCTCGGCATCGCCGAAATACTTCGAGATGACGGGCGTCTCACGCGGATGGGACAGATGCGGGTAGCCCATCAATCAAGTCCTGCCACAAGATCCTGCACGCTGTCCACTGACACACACTCGACGAGGGCATCGTTGACCATGACGGGCGTTGCGAAGCCGCACGCCCCGAGACACTCCACTTCCACGACCGTGAAGCGGCCATCGGCCGACGTCACGCCCAGTTCACCGCACTTCGTCTCGCGCAGAAACGCATTCACCACATCTTCGGCACCGCAAACGTTGCACGGCGTCGTCGTGCAGACCTGCACGAAATGTTTTCCCACTGGATGCAGGTGGTACATCGTGTAAAACGTCACGACACCCTGCACGTACGCGGGCGTGAGCTCCAGCACCGACGCCACTTCATTCATGCCTGCAGGACTCACCCAGCCCCGGTCCTCCTGCAGCATCCAGAGCGCGGGAAGTAACGCCGCCATCTTCGTCGGGTAGCGCGTGAGCAGCTCATCCAGCTCGATGCGGCGCGCCCCGACGAACACGGGCGCATGCGCCTCGTGTGCGTCCTGCCCGTCCGGCGCGATCGCATGGAGACTCATCGGTCGATCTCCCCCATCACGATGTCGATGCTCGCGTTGATCGCGATCACATCCGACAACAGGTGACCCTCGGCCATCTTCGAAATCGCGGACAGGTTCACGAACGCAGGCGGCCGGATGCGCCAGCGTACCGGCTTGGACGTGCCATCACTCACGAGGTAGTATCCCTTCTCACCCTTCGGACTTTCCGTCGCGACGTAGCACTCGCCGATCGGAGGACGCGGACCTTCCATCACGAGCTTGAAGTGATGGATCATCGATTCCATCTCGCTGGTGGCCTTGGTCTTCGGTGGCAGGATCACGCGCGGGTCATCGACGTTGATCGGGCCGTCAGGCAAACGCTCCAGCGCCTGCTCGACGATGCGAACGCTCTGCCGCATCTCCTCCATGCGCACCAGATAGCGGTCATACACATCGCCCTTGGTGCCCACGGCGATATCGAAGTCATACGTGTCGTAATCGAGATACGGGAAGTCCTTGCGCACGTCGTACGCAACACCCGACGCGCGAAGCATCGGGCCCGACAATCCGTAGTTGATCGCTTCAGACGCCGTCATCACGCCAAGACCCACCGTACGGCCCACCCAGATGCCGTTCTTCGTCAGCATCCGGTCCGTCTCATCGAGCGTCTTCGGCAGCGACCGGAGGAACCCCTTCAGGCCATCGATCCAGCCCTCAGGAAGGTCGGCCGCCATGCCGCCGATACGCGTCGCGCTCGTCGTCAGGCGCGCGCCGACCCAGCTCTCCCACAGGTTGTAGACCGTCTCGCGTTCCTGGAACGTCCACAGAAACGGCGTGAAGGCGCCCATGTCGATCGCCGTCGTGCCAAGCCACACCAGGTGCGAGATGATGCGCGAAAGCTCCATCGCGATCACGCGCAGCACAGTGCAGCGCGGCGTGATCTCGATGCCGAAGAGCCGCTCCGCGCCCAGCACGTAGGACACGTTGTTGCCCATGGAATTCAGGTAATCCTCGCGATCCGTCCACGGGATGATCTGGTTGTACTGCCGGTACTCGCCGATCTTCTCGAAGCCGCAGTGCAGGTAGCCGATGTGCGGCACGCAGCGGATCACCGTCTCGCCATCCAGCTCCAGCACCAGGCGCAGTACGCCATGTGTGGCCGGATGTTGCGGACCGATGTTGATCAGCATGCGCTCGTTACCCATGTCCGGCTCCGAGCCGGGCGCGAGGTCCACCGGCATCACCACGCCATGCTGGTCCGCCGTCAGCGGCACGCGACGCAGCGCACCGTTCGCACCGATCGTCTGCGTGGCCAGCTCGACTTCCACTGTTCGCGTCGTCGTCGCCATCGGTCAGCCCTGCCCCTGTTCGCGCAGCAGTCGTTCGCGCATGTCGGCCGGCAGCTCGTGAAAGGCATCGACCACGCTCAGCTCTTCCATCGAGTATGGTGCTTCAGGGTTGGCCGAGAGCGCCCGTGACAACTGTTCGGATCGACTGAAACGTCCGCGCAGCGGGAAGTCCTTCCGCAACGGGAAGCCTTCTGCGTAACTCTCCCACATCAGGATACGCCGCAGGTCGGAGTGGCCGGTGAAGGTGATCCCGAACATGTCGAACACCTCGCGCTCAAGCCAGTTGGCACACTTGTAAACCGGCTCGATGCTCGCGACCTCCAGCTCCGCCGCGGGATCGAGCGCGCTCTTGAGGCGCAGAAAGCGGCGATACGGCAACGAGCGAAGGTGCCAGACCATCTCCAGCGGGGCGACGGAATCGCGATGCTCGACGGCCGTGATGTCCACCAGATAGTCGTACTGCTGCGATGGATCATCGCGCAGCCACAGGACGATCTCGCGAATGCGCGCGGGATCGACCCAGACGCAGGTCTCGCCCCATGTGACATCGTGGCGCTGCACGGCACTGCCGAACTGCGCGCGCAATGCGTCGACGCTCGGGTTCACCTCGCCGCCGCGATGCGGCAGACTGCGCGGTGTCACCGGATCGGGCGTGTCACTCGGAAGTGCGGCGCCAGGCAGCACGACGCTCATGGCGCGGACCGGGTCTGATGCACCGAGTTGCCGAACGGCTCCGACAGTTCATCGATCCGCGACGCGGGGATGTACAGGCGTGACGTCGGATCGATGGCCATTTCGTCGTACTGCGCGTCGTTCGACAACGAGCGTTGCTGACGCACCTTGTCCTGCAGCATCATGATGCCGTAGATCAGCGCTTCGGGGCGCGGCGGGCAACCCGGCACATACACATCGACCGGGATGATGGTGTCGATGCCCTGCACCACGGCGTAATTGTCGAACATGCCGCCGCTCGAGGCGCATGCGCCCATGGAAATCACCCATTTCGGCTGCGGCATCTGCTCGTAGATGCGCCGGATGACCGGCGCCAGCTTGAACGGCACGCGGCCGGCGCAGATCAGTACATCGGCCTGTCGTGGCGAGAAGCTCATGCGCTCCATGCCGAAACGAGCCAAATCGAAACGGCTGGCCGCCGTGGCCATGAACTCGATGGCGCAGCAGGCGGTGCCGAACGGCATCGGCCAGAGGGAATTTGCGCGGCCCCAGTTCACCAGAAACTCGAGGCGCGTGGTGACCCACCCTTCCTGCGCCGGCGGATCGTATGCGACTCGCGACGTCGATATCGCAGGCGTCAATCCCATTGCAATGCTCCCTTCCGCCACACGTACGTCAGTCCCACGACGAGGATCGTCATGAACACCAGCATTTCACCAAGCCCGAAGAAGCTCGTGGCACCGCTGCAGACACCGTCGATGATGGGCCCGGTGCACGAGAGACGACGGAAAGCCGTACCCCACGGGATCAGGAACACTGTCTCGATGTCGAACACGATGAAGAGCATCGCGACGAGATAGAACTTGACCGAGAACCGTTCACGGGCGTCGCCAACCACCGGAATTCCGGATTCGTACGCCTCCGACTTGACCTGCGTTGGTCGCCGGCGCATCGCCCACTGCGACAAGCCGATGATGATGGCGGCGTTCAGCAGAACGAAACCCATCAACATCAAAACAGGGAGGTACGCTTGAAGCCCCATGCGTGGTCGAAAGCTCGTGAAAAAATTCACTAAGTCATCAACACGCAAGGTAGCCGCGCGGGTTTCACACATCAACGCTTTGCATGTTGCCTCGAGTCACATCGCGCGCACGTCGTGGACCCGCACCTGCTCGGGAGCCGCGGCAGGTGGCCCCGCGCGCCCGGCCCCGCTACGTTCTTGCGCCATGCCCATCATGAACGACGCGTGGATCCGCCGTATGGCGCTTGACCACGGGATGATCGAACCGTACGAAGATCGACAGGTGCGCGACGGTGTCATCAGCTACGGGGTGTCCTCGTACGGCTACGACATGCGGGTCGCACGTGAATTCAAGATCTTCACCAATGTCCTCAGCTCGATCGTCGATCCGAAGGACTTCGACCCGAAGAGCTTCGTCGAGTTCGAGGGGGACTACTGCATCGTGCCCCCCAACAGCTTTGCCCTGGCACGGTCGGTGGAATATTTCCGGATTCCGCGCGACATCCTCACGATCTGCGTCGGCAAGTCGACGTATGCCCGCTGCGGCATCATCACCAACGTGACGCCGTTCGAGCCGGAGTGGGAAGGGTTCGTCACCCTCGAGATTTCCAACACGACGCCCCTGCCGGCCAAGATTTACGCCAACGAAGGCATCGCACAGGTGCTGTTCCTGCAGGGCAACGCCCCGCCGGATGTGAGCTACCGGGACAAGCGCGGAAAATATCAGGCCCAGACCGGCATCACCCTTCCAAGGCTCTGACCAGGCGGTTTGCACGAAAACGGGGCCCGACGCCATCCGCTGGCATCGGGCCCCGTCTCCTGCTCGCCATGTGCTCAGCCGGTGCCGGCAGCCTGCGTGACCGGCTTTTTCGTTGCCGTCGCCACGATGAAGTCGCGGTTCATCTGCGAAATCACGTTGATGGAGATGAGCTTCGGACACGCCTCCTGACATTCGCCGTACAGCGTGCAATGACCGAAATGCTCCTCGTCCATCTGCGCCACCATGGCTTCCACGCGCTTGTATCGCTCAGGCTGACCCTGTGGCAGGCTGGCGAGATGGGCGATTTTCGCGCCCGTGAAGAGGCTGGCGGAGCCGTTGGGACACGCCGCGACGCACGCGCCGCATCCGATGCAGGCCGCCGCGTCCATTGCCGCGTCCGAATCAGCCTTCGACACGAGGATGTCGTTCGCGTCGCGCGCGCCACCCGTGGGCGCGCTGATGTATCCGCCCGCCTGAATGATGCGATCGAGGGCGCCCCGGTTCGTGATCAGGTCCTTCAGCACCGGGAAGGCCGCCGAACGCCAGGGTTCGACGGTGATCTCCTGCCCGTCAGTGAACGTGCGCATGTGCACCTGGCAGGTGGCCGCGCCACGGACCGGCCCATGCGCCACACCGTCGATCATCATGCTGCAGCTGCCGCAGATGCCTTCGCGGCAGTCGTGCTGGAATGCGATCGGCTCCTTGCCCTCTTCCTCGAGGTGCATGTTCACCAGGTCGATCATCTCGAGGAACGAGGCATCCGTGGGGATGTCGCGCGCCTGGTACGTCTCGAGGCGCCCCGTGCTCTTGACGTTGGCCTGACGCCACACCTTCAACGTGAAATTCATTACTTGTAGCTCCGCTGGCTGAGCTGCACGCTCTCGAACGTGAGTGGTTCCACGAGACGCGTGGGCGTCACGCCGTCGCCGTTGTACTGCCAGGCGGCGACATGCGCAAACTCGTCGTCGTTGCGGAGCGCCTCGCCATCCGGCGTCTGGTATTCGGTGCGGAAATGCCCTCCGCAGCTCTCCTCGCGTACGAGGGCATCGCGGCACATCAGCTCGCCCAGCTCCATGAAATCAGAGACCCTGTTGGCCTTCTCCAGCGCCTGATTCAGGTCGGCGTCACTGCCTGGCACGCTGACATTCTTCCAGAACTCCTCCTTCAGCGACGCAATCTCGTCGAGAGCGGTCGTCAGCGTCTGCGATGTGCGCGCCATCCCGCACTTCTCCCACATGATTTTGCCGAGGTCACGGTGGAAGCTGTCCGCCGATCGCTTGCCGCCGATGCTGACCAGGCGCTTCATCCGCTCGTTGGACGCGGCCACCGCAGCTTTCACCTCGGGATGCTCGCTCGTGATCCGGTCGAGCTTCGCCTGCGCGAGATAGTCGCCGATCGTGATCGGGATCACGAAGTATCCGTCGGCAAGGCCCTGCATCAGCGCACTGGCGCCGAGGCGGTTGGCGCCGTGATCGGAAAAGTTTGCCTCGCCCAGAACATGCAGGCCCGGGACGGTGCTCATCAGATTGTAGTCCACCCACAGGCCGCCCATCGTGTAGTGCACGGCCGGGTAGATGCGCATCGGCTGCCGGTACGGATTCTCGTCCGTGATGCGCCCGTACATCTCGAACAGGTTACCGTATCGCTCGCGAATCGCATTCTCGCCAAGGCGCGAGATGGAATCCGCGAAGTCGAGGTAGACACCGAGTCCGGTCTCGCCCACGCCTCGCCCTTCATCGCAAACTTCCTTGGCGGCGCGGCTCGCGATGTCACGCGGCGCAAGGTTACCAAAGCTCGGGTACTTGCGTTCCAGGAAGTAGTCGCGCTCCGACTCGGGAATGTCCTGCGGAGCACGGGTGTCGCCCTTCTGCGTCGGTGCCCAGCAGCGGCCGTCGTTGCGCAGCGACTCCGACATGAGCGTCAGCTTCGACTGGTGATCGCCGGCCTGCGGAATGCACGTGGGATGAATCTGTGTGAAGCAGGGATTGGCAAACGCCGCACCGCGCTTGTACGCGCGCCACGACGCCGTCACGTTCGACTGCTTGGCATTCGTGGACAGGAAGAACACGTTGCTGTATCCCCCACTCGCCAGCACGACGGCATCCGCAAGGTGCGTCGAGATCTCGCCGGTGCGCAGGTCGCGCGCAATGATGCCGCGCGCCACGCCGTCCACCACGATCAGGTCCACCATCTCGGTGAACGTGTGCATGGTCACCGCACCCTTGCCTACCTGCTTCTCCAGCGCCTGATATGCACCGAGCAGCAGCTGCTGGCCGGTTTGCCCGCGGGCGTAGAACGTCCGGCTGACCTGTGCGCCACCGAACGAGCGATTGGTGAGCAGGCCGCCGTAGTCACGCGCGAACGGCACGCCCTGCGCGACACACTGGTCGATGATGTTCACCGACAGCTGTGCCAGGCGATACACGTTCGCCTCGCGCGCACGGAAGTCGCCGCCCTTGATGGTGTCGTAAAACAGGCGCTTCACGGAGTCGCCGTCGTTCTGGTAATTTTTCGCGGCGTTGATGCCACCCTGCGCAGCGATGGAATGCGCGCGGCGAGGCGAGTCGTGATACACGAAGCACGACACCTTGTAGCCAAGCTCGGACATCGACGCCGAGGCGGCCGCACCGGCAAGGCCGGCGCCGACCACGATCACTTCGTACTTCCGCTTGTTGGCCGGGTTCACGAGCTTCATGTTGAAGCGGTGTGAATCCCACTTCTGCTCGAGTGGACCCGGCGGAATCTTGGAGTTCAGTTCCATGGCTGTGCGCAACTACCTGAGGACGCCGAGAAGGAAGGCCAGCGGAATCGCCGCGAACCCGGTGGAGACCACGACCGCCAGCACCACCGGCAGATAACGCTTCAGCGGATGCGCGCTCTGCTTCGAGACCCCGAGCGTGCGCATCGAGCTCCATGCACCATGATACAGGTGCATGCCCAGTGCAATCATCGCCACCAGGTAAAAGAAGGCGACCCATTTCACCGCAAAGCCGGTGGCAAGGTTCTGATACACCTTGCCAGAGACGTAATCCGGATGCACCGATCCGATCGTGAAGTGCAGGATGTGAAAGATGATGAAAGCCAGTAGCAGCACACCACCCCAGCGCAACGTGCGCGACGCCAGCGTGCTCACCTGCGGCGCGCGCTTCACATACCCGATCGGACGCGCAGCGCGCGAGATCATCGTGAGCTGGTAAGCCGCAACGACATGCAGAATCACCGCGATGATCAACACAACGCGCGAGAGCAGCACGATCTCGTGCAACGGTCCGTGAAGCAATGCACCATACGCATCCAGCTTCTCAGCACCGGAGAACGCCTGGAGGTTCCCGGCCATGTGACCGATCACGAACCCCAGGCCAATCAGCCCGGTCACGCCCATGACCACCTTCTTGCCGATGGTCGAGCGCCAGAACGTCAACAACGTGTTCATCGAGCAGGTGCTCCGGAACCGGGTCAGAATGGTCGAGCGGCGGGTCAGGCGTCACGCCCGTCCCGCCACTCGAAGAATGCTCAGATCGAGAGCGCTGCCATAGGCTCGCGGACAGCCTGCGCGCTTTTCTCGAGTGCGACGCGTTCATCGGCGGAGAGTTCCACCTCGATGACCTTCTCGAGGCCGTGGCGACCCAGTTTGCAGGGCACGCCGAGATACAGGCCCGACATGCCGTACTCACCTTCGAGCCATGCGGCGCAGGGCAGGATGCGCTTCTGGTCGTTCACGATCGCCTCGACCATCTGCACGGCACCCGCCGACGGCGCATAGTACGCGGAACCGGTCTTCAGGTATTTCACGATCTCCGCGCCGCCATCGCGCGTGCGCTGCACGATCGCATCGAGCGTCGCCTTGTCCAGCAATTGCGTCACCGGGATACCGCTCACCGACGTGTAGCTGACCAGCGGCACCATCGTGTCGCCATGGCCGCCGAGCACCATCGCGCGGATGTCCTTCACCGATACATCCATCGCCATTGCCAGAAACGCGCAGTACCGCGCGGTGTCCAGCACGCCGGCCATGCCGATCACGCGTTCGCGAGGAAAGCCGGTCACCTCCTTCGCGACGTAGCACATCACGTCGAGAGGGTTGGACACCACGATCACGATCGCGTCGGGCGATGTCTGCTTGACCTGCTGGCAGACGGCCTTCATGATCCCGGCGTTCGTGTTGACGAGGTCATCGCGCGACATGCCGGGCTTGCGCGGAATGCCGGCCGTGATGACGACGATGTCACTGCCGGCGGATTCGTCGTAGCCGTTGCTGCCGATCACCAGCGAGTCGAACCCTTCGATCGGCGCGCTCTGGTACTGGTCGAGGCCCTTGCCCTGCGGCACACCCTCGGCAACATCGACCATCACCACGTGGCGCGCCAGTTCCTTCTCGGCAATGCGCTGGGCGGCCGTCGCACCGACATTGCCGGCACCGACAACCGTGATCTTGTTCACCATTTCAGTAATCGATCTGAGAGATACGCGTCAGTCGCATCGGTGAAGCGATGCGGGTAACCATCACTATCCAGTAACAATCAAAACTTAGACATCAACACCCTGCCCGACAACGAGGATCCCGCAGCGCTAACCGCCGACCTGACTCAAGGCCCGCAGTCCACCGACCTGCATCTGCAACAGCGCATGCTCCTTCGGCTTGCCGGCGAGGGCTTCGCGGAACAGCGGCTCCAGTGGCAGGCCGGCACGCAATGCATCGCGCAGGTTCACTTCGTGATCACCGAACAGGCAGGTTCGCAGGCGACCATCGGCGGTGAGGCGCACGCGATTGCACGTGCCGCAATACGTGTGCGTCATCGGCGTGATGACACCGACCGTGCCAGGCGCGCCGGCATAGCGATAGTACGCCGCAGGTCCGTTGCCGCGGCTCGGGCCATCGTCGGGCACGAGAACGTCCACGCTGGACAGCCGGTCGAGGATCTCGGCAGTCGGCACCACATGCTCCCATGTCAGCTCACGCATGTCGCCCACAGGCATCAGCTCGATGAAGCGCACATGCCAGGGATGATCGCGCGTAAGCCTTGCAAAGTCGCCGACCTCGTCATCGTTCACGCCGCGCAGCACGACGACGTTGATCTTGATCGGCGAGAGACCCGCTGCCTCGGCGGCCTTCAGCGACACGACAGGATCGAATGCGAGCGACTTGCGCGCGATCGCCACGATACGGTCGGCGCGGAGGCTGTCGGCGCTCATGTTGATGCGATCGAGGCCGGCATCGCGCAGCGGCTGTGCGAGCTCCGGCAAGCGCACGCCATTCGTGGACAACGAGATGTCTTCCACGCCCGGCACGGCACGCAGCTGCTGCACGAGCGACACAAGCTGCGGACGGATCGTGGGTTCGCCGCCCGTGAGGCGTATGCGGCGCAGGCCCAGCGGGGCGAGCTGCGCCACGATGGCGACGATTTCCTCGTACGACAATATCTCGGCTTTCGGCAGCCAGGGCAGCCCTGCCAGCGGCATGCAATAGGTACAACGGAAGTTACAGCGATCGGTGACCGAGATGCGCAGGTACTCGATGCTGCGGCCGAACTGGTCGGTGAGCGTGACGCCGCTCACGGCGCGTCGATCGGATGCGACGTCGCAGCGCTCGTCGGGTCAATCCAGTGACGCGTACCGTCCACATACTGCTCGCACTTCCAGATCGGGACGCGGCGCTTCAGTTCCTCGATCACGAACCGCGATGCATCCAGCGCCGGACTGCGACGCGCATGGGCCACCGCGATAGCGACGCTGATTTCCTGCAGGCCCAGCGTGCCGACCCGATGCTCGACGGCCAGGTGCACGCCATCGAATCGTTCGACGGCCTCACAGGCAATCCTGTCGAGCTCATCGGCTGCCATCGCCGTGTAGGCGGAGTATTCAATGCCCGTCACGGGCCGCCCCTCGTTCACGTCGCGCACCGTGCCCAGGAACAGCGTCGTCGCGCCGGTGCCGTCTGTTGTGACCTCTCTCAGCAGCGACACCGCATCGATCGCCGTCGCCACGAGTGCGGTGCGCCTCATCCGCCAGCCACCGGCGGAATCACGGCAATCTCCTGCCCTGCAAGTACCGCGACGGCGCCCGGCCTGTAGCGACGATCAACCGCCACGAGCGGGCTGTCCGGCAGCACACCGCCGCCTGGCAGCGATCGCAGCGCCACGACAACATCGGCGACTGTCGCCAGATCGGGCACGGACACCGTCACCGTGCCGGAACCGAAGGCGTCAGCGTATGACGCAAAAAGCAGAATCTGGAGCTGTGGCATTAGCGGACGTTGCGGGACTGCTGAAGATAGCGGCGGTACGCCTCGATCGTTCCCACGACACGCGCGCATGTGACGACGGGGCACCCACCGGGCGCCCCGTCGCACGCTCTCAGGCACGCATGTGCGTGCCGGACGCACACTTACTCGTCGTCATCATCATCATCGTCGGCAAAGCCGCCCTCCGGCACTTCTTCGCCGGCAACCAACGCGCGCAGCTCCTTCGATGGCTTGAAGACGGGAACGGGGCGAGCGGACACCTCGACCGGCTCGCCGGTGCGCGGATTGCGCGCCATGCGCGTCTTCCGTTGCCGGATCTTGAAGGTGCCGAACCCGCGCACCTCGATGTTCTTCTGATCCTTCATTGCATCCTTGATCGCGTCGAGAAACGCGTCGACCACGCGGGCGCAATCTTTCTTGGAAATCAGCGGACCGGCCGTGCGAGAAATCTGCTCGGTGACCCGCTCCACCAGATCGGCTTTCGTCATGGACGCCCTCAAGGAGTCAACGCTCGGTCGGCACCGGGCTCGGGCGCGAAGCTAGCGCCGTAGAGCGTTGTCAGTCAAGAGGTTGGGCTACTTCAGCCACGCGCGCGGAGTGTCGCCATGAAGTCGTGGAACACAGGCCGGGCGTCGTGGGGACCCGGTGCCGCCTCCGGATGATACTGCACCGAGAAGATGGGCAGTGTTCGATGGCGGAGCCCTTCGATGGAGCCGTCATTCAGATTCACGTGCGTGACCTGCAGCTCCGCGGCCCCCGTGACGGCGGTCGCGTCGCCCTCGACGGAAAACCCATGGTTCTGGGCGGTGATCAGCACCTTACCCGTCGCCAGCTCCTTCACGGGCTGATTTCCACCCCGATGGCCGAACGGCATCTTCGTCGTGCTGCCGCCGAACGTGAGCCCAATGAGCTGGTGCCCGAGGCAGATGCCGAAGATCGGGGTCCCCGATGCCGCAACACCCCGGATCATGGCGGGCGCGTAGCTGATGGCCGCCGGATCACCCGGTCCGTTCGACAGGAATACGCCGTCGGGCTTCTCGGCCAATATCTGCTCGGCGGTCGTCGTCGCCGGAACGACGGTCACCTTGCAACCCTCTTCCGAGAACAGTCGGAGCATGTTCTCCTTGATGCCGAAGTCGACGGCCACGATGTGATGTGCCGTGTTCTGCGCGCCGTACACATACGTCGTTTGGGTGGCGGCGGTCGTGGCCAGATCCGCACCTTCCATTCGCGGAGCGGCGGCCAACAGGGCGCGCGCCGCATCTGACGGCACGATACCCACGCAAACCACACCGAGCATGACACCGGCACTGCGCAGATGCCGCGTGAGACGGCGGGTATCGACCTCCTGCAGCGTCGGTACGCGCGCGGCAGCCAGCCACGACGGCAGGTCACCGGTGGCGCGCCAGTTCGAGTAGGTACGGGACATCTCGCGAACCACCAGGCCCGAGATCTGCACGCGGCTGCTCTCCGGATCCTCGGTGTTCACGCCATAATTACCGATCTGCGGCGCCGTCATCACCACGATCTGACCGCAGTAGGAGGGATCCGTGAACACCTCCTGATAGCCGGTCATGTTCGTGGTGAACACGACTTCGGCCACGGTCGGTACGGCATCGGCATTGATGAGGCCTGCAAACGTCGAACCGTCCTCGAGGAGCAGAACCCCGGGGACGGTTTCGAGTGACAGCGGTGTCACGCTGCCGGTCACTTCTTCGCTGGTGCCGGGATCACTGGTGCCGCCGGTGCTGGCGTGAGCGGCAGTGCCGTACCGGCTGGGGCGGTGCCCGGTGCCGGACTGCCAGCGGCCGGTGATGCGGGAACCGGCGCCGTGAAGGCGTTGTCCAGCACAGACTTGGGCGCGCGCTGACGGCTCGTCATGAGCTGCAGCACGAGCGATAGAAACAGAAACAGACCCCCGCCCCACCAGCTGATCTTCGTAAGCAGGTTGCCCGCCTGCCTTGTGCCGATGACGGAATCCGATGACGACGAGGCGCCGCCGAAGTTGGCCGCCATACCGCCGCCCTTGCCGGACTGCAGCAGGATTACGGCGATCATCACGAAGCTGACCAGGATCAGGAGAACGAGCAGGAACGTGTACATCGGATCGGATGGGTCGGGGACATCACTGCATCAGCCACCAAAGAAAACGGAACCGACTCCCCGAATCAAGCGCAAACGATCGCGTTCCAGCCATCCGCGTCCAGGCTGGCCCCGCCCACGAGCACGCCGTCGACATCGGGCGCCGCCAGCAACGTGGTCGCGTTCCCACGATTCACGCTGCCCCCGTACAGGATTGGAATGCCGGCGGCCCGCTCACCGATGGCCGTCTTGAGTGCCGCGGCGATTGCTGAGTGCACCGTGCTGGCGTCCTGCGGCGTCGCGGTACGGCCGGTCCCGATCGCCCAGACCGGCTCGTACGCAAACATCATCGAGGCGACCTGCCCTTCCTCGACCTCACTGATGCCGGCGAGAAGCTGACGCAGCACGACGCGCTCCGTATCGCCGGCATCACGCTCAGCGAGCAATTCGCCCACGCACAGCACCGGTGTAAGCCCCGCGCGAAATGCCGCCTTCACCTTCAGGTTGCTCTCGACATCGGTCTCGTGGAAGACGTGCCGGCGCTCGGAGTGTCCAACAAGCACATGCGTCGCGCCCGAGTCACGTGCCATCGGTGCCGAATTCTCTCCGGTGAAGGCGCCCTTGTCTTCCCAATGGATGTTCTGGATGCCGGTCTCCATGTCGGGCCGATCCCGCAGCAGCTCGCTGACGGTGGTCACGGACAGTGCGTTGGGGAAGAAGAGAACTTTTCGGTCCTGCTGCCGCCGGTAGTGCGCAAGAAAGCTTTTCATGAAGGCCCGGGCATCGCTCGGGCCATGATGCATTTTCCAGTTCGCGGCGAAGATCGGCAGCTTCAAGCGGTCCCCTTCTCATCCAGTGCGGCCACGCCGGGGAGTTCCTTGCCCTCGAGAAATTCGAGGCTGGCTCCGCCGCCTGTGGACACGTGACTCATGCTTGTGCCAAGGCCGGCTTCGACGACCGCAGCAGCGGAATCACCACCGCCCACGATCGTGATGGCACCCTTGCCGGTCGCTGCGGCCATGGCTGTCGCGACGGCACGCGTGCCGGCGTCGAACGGCGGCTTCTCGAACACGCCCATCGGGCCGTTCCAGAGCACCGTCTTGGCCGACAGGATGGCGCGCGCATAACTCTGCGCCGAATCTGGCCCGATGTCGAGCATCGCCTCGTTTGCGGGAATCGCATCGCGCTTCACGGCATGCGCAGTCTTCGGCTGGTCCATGCCCTTCGCGACCATCGCATCGTGTGGCAGGATCAGCAGGCTGCCGGCGCGCTCGATGAGGTCCTTCGCCATCTCGACGCGATCCGGCTCGACCAGCGACGATCCGGTCTCGTAGCCCATCGCCTTGTAGAACGTGCAGGCCATTGCGCCTCCGATCAGCAGCGCGTCGACCTTGAGCAGCAGCGCCTCGACGACATCGATCTTGCCCGAGATCTTGGAACCGCCAAGAATCGCCACGAAGGGACGCTTCGGGTCATCGAGCGCGCCACCCAGATACGCAAGCTCGCTTTCCATCAGCAACCCGGCGACTGCAGGATGCAAGTGCTTTGCGATGCCTGCCGTCGATGCGTGCGCGCGATGCGCGCTGCCGAAGGCGTCATTGACGTAGACGTCGCCAAGTGCGGCCAGTCGCTGTGCCAGCGCGTCGTCATTCTCCTCTTCGCCAGGCAAAAAGCGCGTGTTCTCCATCAGCAGCACGGCGCCATCCGCCAGCGCGTTCGTGGCGGCGACAGCGACCGCGTCGTCAGTCGTGGTGCAGAAGGCGATGCTTACGCCGGGCAGCACCTGCTGCAGCGCCGGCAACACGCCCCGCAGCGAGTACTTCGCGTCAGGCGCACCTTTGGGACGCCCGAGGTGCGACAGCAGCACGATGCGGGCGCCTCGCGTGCGCAGCAGCTGGATCGTGGGCACGGCGGCGCGCAGGCGCGTGTCGTCGCTGACGGCGCCTGCGTCGTCGAACGGCACATTGAAATCCACGCGTACGACGACACGACGCCCGCGCAGTTGCGCGGGCGTCAGGTCTTTCACGGAACGCTTCTGCATCAGAGCGAGCTGCCGACGTACAGCAGCAAGTCGACGCAGCGGCTCGAATAGCCCCACTCGTTGTCGTACCAGCCGGAAAGCTTGACCATCGTCTTGTCGATGACGTTGGTGTTCTTCGCGTCGATCGTGCAGGAGAACGGGTTGCCGATGTAGTCCACGCTCACCAGTTCGACGGTGCTGTAGTCCAGGAAGCCCTTGAGCGGGCCTTCCTTGCTGGCGGTGAGGAAGGCGGCGTTGACTTCCTCGATCGTCGTGGCGCGCTCGACTTCGACCGTGAGTTCGGTCAGCGACACGTCAGGCGTCGGGACGCGGATCGAGATGCCGTCGATCAGGCCCATCACTTCGGGAATCACGAGCCCAGTGGCCTTTGCGGCACCGGTCGTGGTCGGAATCATGGACAGGGCGGCGGCACGGGCTCGGCGCATGTCCTTGTGCGGCAGATCCAAAATCTGCTGATCGTTCGTGTAGCTGTGGATCGTGACCATCGAGCCGTGGCGGAAGCCGAAGTTGTCGCGAACGACCTTCACCATCGGCACCAGGCAGTTCGTCGTGCAGCTGGCGTTCGAGATGATGTGATGGTTGGCCGGCTCGTACTTCTGGTGGTTCACACCCATCACGATGGTGATGTCTTCGCCCTTGGCCGGCGCCGAAATGATGACCTTCTTCGCACCGGCAGCGATGTGCTTTGTCGCCTTGTCGGCCTCGGTGAAGATGCCCGTGGACTCTAAGACGATGTCCACACCCGAAGCAGCCCACGGCAGGTTCGCCGGATCGCGCTCCGCGGTGATGCGGATCTCGTCGCCATCGACGATGATCGCGCCTTCCTTCGAACTGACCTCACCTTGGTAAATGCCGTGCACCGAATCGTACTTGAACAGGTGCGCCAGCGTGGCCGTGTCGGTGAGGTCGTTGATGCCGACGAAATCGATCGCAGCGCCTGATTTTCTGGCGGCGCGAAGCACGTTGCGCCCGATACGACCAAACCCGTTGATGCCGACCCGAATTGCCATGACGCTACTCCAGTGGTGAACGGCGGTCGCCAATGGCAGGCGCCCGTCCGAAGGTGACACAGCTGACGATCCGAGCGCCGCCGTCCACGAGGGCGGCGGCGCAGGCGACGAGTGTGGCTGCGGTGGTGACGACATCGTCCACGAGCACGCAGTGCGCACCCTGAACGTGAGGCGCACCAACGGAAGCCACGGTGAACGCGCGGGTTACGTTCACCGATCTCTCCCCGGGTGTCAACCGCGTCTGACTGCTTGGCATCCGGGTGCGAGCGAGCGCCGCATGCACGGGCAGCTCCCAATGCGCTCCAAGGGCTTGCGCGACGACATGCGCCTGGTTGTAGCCGCGCTCGCGTTCACGCCACGCGACCAGCGGCACGGGCACCAGGCAGGCGCGCTCACGGACGACATCTGCAGGCCATCGCAAGCGCGCCATCTCGGCCGCCATGCCAATGGCAACCTGCGGCCAGCCGTCGTACTTCAGCGCGTGCACGAGCTGGCTTGCAACGCCGCCCGTGACCATCCAGGCGACGGAGCGCACGGTCCGCACGAACGGCGGCAGTGCGTCGCACCACCGACAGGGATCACCTGCCTCGGCGTTGTACGACGCGGGATGACCGCATCGGGCGCACTGCGGATGCGAGAGCCGCGGCACTCGGCTCCAGCAGAGCAGGCAGGCAGGTCCCGCCTGCCGGCCGAGCGGCGCGGTGCAGATGGCGCAGACGCCCGGCAGTGCAAGTTCCACGATCGCCGCGCCAAGGCTGCGGCTCCGTGCCCACAGACTCGTCGCAACTGGCGTGGCGTTCACTCGGCCGCGGCGAAGCCGGCACGCAGTGCAGCCTGCCGCATCACGTCGCGGTCCGGCACGATGCCATCGAACCACTGCTGCCATGAACGCGCGCCTTGGGCGATCAGCATCGGCAGGCCGTCATCGGCGCGTCGGCCCTGCGCTCGTGCGAGCTGCACGAACGGCGTGGTGCCACCGCGCCGGTAGACGAGATCCAGGCATGCGGCGCCGCGATGCAGCACACCGGGATTCACCGGCACCTGCTCGTCGCGCATGCCGACCGGTGTCGTGTTCACGACGAGGTCAGCGCCTCGCAGTGCGTCAGCCATGAACTCCTCCGCGGTGGTTCTGTGCGCAGGTCCCAGCGCCACGAGCGCCGCCGCACGTTCGGGCGTCCGCGACCAGATGGCGCAGTGGCATTCCGGCCACGCGCTGATGGCCGCGACGACGGCGCGCGCCGAACCACCCGCGCCGAGCACGGCCACCTTTACTGCATTCGGAAGATTGCCGAGCAGTGCGCGAACAGCGTCATCGAAACCGCCCACATCGGTGTTGTCGCCGTGCAGCATGCCGTCCACCGACCACCAGGTGTTCACCGCACCGAGTCGGCGCGCGAGTGGTGTCAACTCATCGCAGAGTGCCGCCACCGATTCCTTGTGCGGGATCGTGACGTTGCCTGCCGCATGCGCGGCGACGAGTGCCCGCAGCGTCAATGCGAGGTTCGCGGCGCTCACATCGACGGCGGCATATAAAATTTTCAGGCCGGCCGCACGCAGCGCCGCGTTCTGGAACACCGGCGAGAGCGAATGTGCGACGGGCTGCCCGAGCAGCACGAGCTGCCCGGGTGTCTGCATCAGCGAGAACGCAGGCCCTGGTCTGCGGCCAGTCGGTCGAAGGCGCGACCGATCAGCACATGCAGCTCGTCGAAGGTGTCACGGTAGATCGTGATGTCGCCGCCGATCGGGTCGCTGACCGGCCGCGTGCTCTCGCCATTGGTCGCGAATGCGCTCAGCAGGTACGACTTGCCCTGCCCGCCCATGCCCTCGACGGCCAGCAGGTGGCTCGGGCTCATCGTCAGGATCAGGTCCGATTCCGCAATCAGCGCCAGCGAGAGCTGCCGCGAGCGGTGGCGCGAGAGGTCCAGGCCATGCTCCATCGCGATGAGCAGCGATCCTTCCGATGCGCCGCTGATGTCGTCGGCAGCCACGCCGGCGCTTGCCACGGTGACATCACCGAGCTTCCGCTGTTCAACGAGCATGCGACCGATCACTTCGGCCATCGGACTGCGGCAGGTGTTGCCCGTGCAGACGAACAGCACGCGGCGCGAGGTATCAGGCATCGCCAAGCAGGTCAGGGACAGTGTTGCGCAGGATGGCCGCGCTGATCGCGCCAGGACGAATCACCCGCAGTCGTCGCCCCGTGCAGTCTACCACGGTACTGGGCGACGAGGGAGGCAGCGCGCCACCATCCAGCACCATCAGCAACCCGCGATTGATCTCGGGCGTCCATTGATCCACGACTTCAACGGCGCGCATGGCGGGTGGTACGCCGGGTCGGTTTGCGGAGGTCGACGTGAGCGGTGCGCCCAGTGCGCTGATGAGCCGCTGCAGTCCTTCATGCGGCGTCCATCGCACGGCGATTCCGCCTTCCGGACCACGAAGGCGAGCCGGCAGCTGACCTTCACCGCCCGGAAGTACCAACGTCAGCGGGCCTGGCCAATGCCGCGCGGCCAAGTGCGCTGCCTGTGCCGACAGCTGCAGGCCGAGGCGCGTCAGCATGGCGCTGTTCGACACGAGCAGCAGAAATGGCTTGGCCGGAGGGCGTCGCTTCAGCGTCACCAGTTTCTCGACCGAGTCGTGATCGACCATCGTCCCGAATCCGTAGACGGTTTCGGTGGGATAGGCCAGCACGCCGCGATTCTGCAGGTGCATCACGACCGGCGTCAGTGCCGCCTGCACTTCGTCAGGCGACCAGAACGGCGTGACGACACTCTGCCAGCTCACTCGGCGAGCACCGACAGCGACTCGGCGATGGCGAAGTCGGCGGCGTCGGTGACCTTCATGCCGCGTTCGCTGCCGCGCACCACGACGACCGGAAAGCCGTAATGCTCGCACAGCGCCGCATCATCGGTGGCAGACAGCTTGTCGCGTCGAGCGCGCGTGTGGACCTCGTCGATCATCGCGCGCGGAAACGCTTGTGGTGTCTGCGCGCGCCAGAGATTCGTCCGATCAACCGTACGCATGATGCGGCCGTCGGCATCGACCTCCTTGAGCGTGTCCACGACAGGCAGCGCCGCAATGGCTCCATGTCCGTTCCGCGCCTCATGGATGACGCGGTCGATCACCGTCCCACTGGCCAGCGGACGTGCGGCATCGTGGATGACGACGATATCGATGTTTTCGGGCATGTCCTCCAGCCCGTTGTACACCGACTGCATGCGGTCGCGGCCACCCTGGCTCACGAGCATTCGATCGATGTCGCACTGGAAGATCCAGGGCGGCGGGTCGGCAGCGAAGTCGCGCGGCAGCACCACGACTACCAGCGCCACATCGGGACGCAGCTGGAACGTCTGCAGGCTGTGCAATACCATCGGCTTGCCGGCCACCCAGCGAAACTGCTTCAACTCGGTGCCGCCGACACGCGTGCCGCTGCCACCCGCGACAATCACGACTCCCACGTTCTGCACCGCCGCTGGTGTGACCTCACGCAGCGCGGCGGGACGTGCATCACGTTCCAGGTTGGCTGCGGCGCGTGCACCAACGGGAACACCGTCGTGCAGCTCTGGACGTGCTGCGTCGTCGTCGTGCATGGCGTCAGTCATGTGAAGATGGTGTCGAGCAGGTCACGCACGTTGGCGACGCCGATGATCTGGAGGCCCGACGGTGCCTTGACCTTGCCGCTGGTCCGGGCGACGTAGGCGCGCGTGAGGCCAAGCCGTGCCGCTTCAGCGAGTCGTCGCTCGAGCTGCGACACAGCGCGGATCTCGCCGCCCAGTCCGATTTCGCCAAGGAACAGCGCATCGTTCGGCAGTGGGCGATCGTAGACCGACGACGCGAGGGCCACAGCGACAGCCGTGTCACCGGACGGTTCGGTGAGCCGCATGCCGCCGACGACGTTCACGAATGCGTCGAGCTGCGCGAAACCAAGGCCCGCGCGCTTTTCGAGCACCGCGAGCAGCAGCGCGAGCCGACGCGGATCGTAGCCCGTGGTGACACGCTGCGGTGTGCCGAAGCCCGCCTTGACGGCAAGTCCCTGAATCTCGACGAGCAGAGGACGCGTACCTTCCAGCGGCGCGGTCAGCGCACTGCCACTGGCGTTCTGCGTGCGGTCGCCCATGAAGAGCATGGATGGATTTGCGACCGGCTGCAGGCCTGCGGCGTCCATGCGGAACACGCCGATCTCGTCGACGCTGCCAAAGCGATTCTTGGTCGCGCGCAACAGACGGTAGTCGGCGCCCGACTCACCCTCGAAGTACAACACGGTATCGACGATGTGCTCGAGCGTCTTCGGTCCTGCGATGCCGCCGCCCTTCGTGACGTGCCCGACGACGAAGATCGCGGTGCCGAGTTCCTTTGCGGCGCGCATCAGGCGCGCGGCGCATTCACGCACCTGACCTACGTTGCCGGGCGCGCCTTCCAGCTCCTCCGTGTGCACGGTCTGGATCGAGTCGACGATTGCAATCGTGGGTCGTGTCGCTTCCAGGTGCGCGAGGATGGTCTCGAGGTGCGTCTCGGGCAGGAACTCCACATCGCCTGCGCCGTCACCCAGCCGATCGGCGCGCAGCTTCACCTGCAGCGGGCTTTCCTCGCCGCTGACGTACAGCGCCGCGTGTCCCAGCCCCTGCAGTCGCGCAACGACCTGCAGCAGCAGCGTGGACTTGCCGATGCCCGGCTCACCACCGACCAACACCATGCTGCCCGGCACGATACCGCCGCCAAGCACGAAGTCGAACTCTGCGAGTCCCGTCTTCAGGCGCGTGGACTCGGTGCCGCTGACGGCGCTGAGCTTCGCCGCCCGTGTTGCCACCATGCCGCGCCGCTGCGAGACGGCGGGACGGCCGATGGCCTTCGCGGGCGCACGCTCGACGATCTCCTCGACGAGCGTGGACCACTCGCCGCACGACTCGCAGCGGCCGCCCCACTTTGGATACTCGGCGCCGCAGTTCGTGCAGCGGTACGCCGTCTTCGTCCTTGCGCTCACTCGCTCTGCTTACGCTTGGAGAAATTCTCGAATCGCGTGTACTGCTTGTGGAAGAACAGCGGCACCGTGCCGATTGGTCCGTTGCGCTGCTTGCCGATGATGATTTCAGCCTTGCCTTCCAGTTCGGCGTTCTTGAGACGACCGGCTTCGTCGCGTTCTGCGTAGATTTCCTGCCGGAAGATGAAGAGAATGAGGTCGGCATCCTGCTCGATCGCACCCGACTCGCGGAGGTCGCTGAGTTGCGGGCGTCCTTTTTCGTCGCCGGCACGTTGCTCCGGTGCACGCGAGAGCTGCGACAGCGCGACCACCGGCACGCGCAATTCCTTTGCAAGCGCCTTGAGCCCGCGACTGATCTGGCTGACTTCCTGCTGGCGATTCTCGGCGTTGGGGCCGGTCATCAGCTGCAGGTAATCCACGACGATCAGGCCAAGCTTCGAATCCGGATCAGCCTTCAGGCGTCGCGCCTTCGCGCGCATGTCGAGCACCGTCATGCCCGGCGCATCGTCGATGTAGATCGGCGCCTGTGACAGGATGCCGACGGCGCGCGCGAGACGTGGCCAGTCGTCATCGCGCAGCCGGCCGGTGCGCATGGCCTGTGCATCCAGCCGTGCCTCGCTGGTGATCATGCGCTGCACGAGCGATTCCTTGCTCATTTCCAGCGAGAAGAACGCGACGCCGACGCCTTCCGTGATTGCGACATGCTGCGCGATGTTCAACGTCAGCGCCGTCTTGCCCATCGACGGCCGTGCCGCCACGATGATCAGGTCGGAGGGCTGGAAACCGGAGGTCAACTCGTCGAGGTCTGAGAAACCGCTTGCGACGCCGGTGACCGAGCGACCTTCCTTCGCGATCGTCTCGATGCGTTCCATGGCCGGATACATCAGCGCCTTGATGCGCGTGAACCCGTCACCACCGCGATCCTGACCGACCTGCAGGATGCGCTGCTCGGCAAAGTCAAGAAGGTCGCGCGCGGGCTGGCGCGCCTCGAAGGCCTCGCCGGCAATTTGCGTGGACACCTCGATCAGGCGGCGCAGCAGCGCCTTCTCCTTCACGATGCGCGAGTGATGCGCCACGTTTGCAGCCGTCGGCACGGCATCCGCGAGGAAGCTGAGATACTCGCGGCCACCCGAGGCATCCATCTCGCCCCGACGCTCGAGTTCATCGGCCAGCGTGATCACGTCGATGCCGCTGCCGCGCTCCATCAACGAAATGATCGCACGGAAGATGCGACGATGCCCCTCGCGGAAGAACATCGTGTCGTCCACGATCTCCGTCGCGTGCGTGATCGCCTCGGCATCGATCAGCATGGCGGCGAGCACGGATTGTTCGGCGTCCTCCGACTGTGGTGGTCGGCGGTCGCGATACGGGTCAGGCGCGGATGGTCGCGTCGAGAACGCGTCGAGCAAGCTTGACATCTTCCCACGTAGGCCGCTTCCACGCGTCGTTGCGCAGGAGGGCGGCCGGATGATAAGTGGCGACGAGCGGAATGCCCTGATACCAGTGGATCTGCTGGCGGAGCTTTCCCATGGGAAGTTTAGTGCCGAGCAACGACTGCGCGGCAAACGTGCCGAAGGCAATGATCAGCTTCGGCTGAACCAGCTCGATCTGGCGCTGCAGGAATGGCGCGCAGGCACGAATCTCGTCCGGCATCGGCTGGCGTTCGCCCGGCGTGCGGTGCTTCATCACGTTGCATAGAAAGACACTGTCGCGACTCAATTGCACCGCGGCAAGAATCTTGTCGAGAAGTTCGCCGGCAGGACCGCCGAACGGCTCGCCGCTGACGTCCTCCAGGTCGCGCGGCGCGTCACCCACCACCATCACTTCGGCGATCGGATTGCCGCTGCCGGGCACTGCCCGTGTCGCCGTCTCGTGCAGGCTGCATCGCGTGCAGCCCACAATGGCCTCGTCGAGCGCTGCACGCGTGTGCCATCCCATGGTGGCGGCTGCGCTGTGCAGCGCCGGTCGTTCCACGCGAAGGCCGAGGGGCACGATGAGTCCTTCGACGCGAAGTGTGCCTTGCAACGGCTCGCGGTGCGGCATGGCGGCGTCAGCGTCGTCGCGCGACGGATCGTCAGGCGCAGTCGCCGGTGGTGCATCAAGCGACGGTGGCGGCGCCGCGGGCGGCTTCACGGCACTGCTCGCATGCAGGTTGCGCATCACTTCACGCCAGTCGTCCGACGCCGGCGGCGCATCGGGCGCACCAGCCTTGAACACGATGCGTTCCTGCGGATCGGGCGCATTGGCGCGCGGAGGCTTCGGCGCGGGTGGACGCGGCGCCGCCGACGCGCCATCGGCCCGGGTCAACTTCATCGCGGTCGGAAGCTCGTCTGCCTCGGGGTCCGTGGATGTCGCTGCGGCAACATCTCCGCCTGCCCCCGGCAGCGCGCCGAGCATCCGCATGACGTCGTCGACGTCGAGCGCGTCGAGCACCATCTCGGATTCGCCGAGTTCGCGACGTTGCTCCAGGTACGCGCGCAGGCGCTCCTTTGCGTTCATGAGGCGGTCCCCAGCGCTGCGATGACGTGATCCAGCAGCACCTCAGCGAGTTGCGTCTTCGGCATCAACGGCGGTGTGTCGCGGCCGCCCCGCGCGTCCAGGATCACGACGCGGTTGGTGTCGACACCAAACCCCGCGCCATCTTCCGTCGCATCGTTGGCAACGATGAAGTCGAGCCCCTTCCGCTGCATTTTTTCGCGCGCGTGCGCCTCGATGTTCGTCGTCTCCAGTGCGAAGCCCATGATCACGGCGCCAGGTCGCCGCAGCGCGCGGGTCGACTCGAGGATGTCCTCGGTGTGTTCCAGCGCGATGACCGGTGTCGCGCCGCTTTTCTTGAGCTTCTGCGCACTCACGGTCGCTGCGCGGAAATCCGCTGGCGCGGCGGCCATGATCAGTGCGTCCGCGGTCGGCAGGGCCGCCGCGACCGCCTCGCGCATCTCGGTCGTGCTGTGCACACGCACGCAGTCAACGCCGACCGGCAGCGGAACCTCCAGCGGGCCATGCACGAGCGTCACGTCGGCACCGCGGCGCCATGCGGCGGCGGCCAGCGCCACGCCCATGCGGCCGCTGCTGTGGTTCGAGATGAAGCGCACCGGATCGAGTGCCTCGCGCGTGGGACCTGCGGTGACGATGACCTTCCGCCCCGCAAGCACCGTCGACGTCTCGAGCAGTCGCGAGGCGTGCGCCAGGATCGTCTCGGGTTCCGGCATGCGGCCCGGGCCGATGCCTTCTCCGAATGCGAGCGGTCCAGTGTCGGGATCGAGCACGGTATGGCCAATCGCGCGCAGCACCTGTGCGTTTTGCAGCACCAGCGCATGCGACCACATGCCGTCGTTCATCGCAGGCGCAACGAGCACCGGCGCGCGCGTAGCGAGCAGCACAGCCGTAAGCTGGTCATCGGCCCGACCCTGCGCGGCTCGCGCCAGCAGGTCGGCGGTCGCCGGCGCGACGATCACGAGATCGGTCTCCCTCGCCAGTCGGATGTGCGCCAGCGCGTGTCCGGGCGCAAGGATGTCGGGTGCGACGGGACGGCCGGTGACGGCTTCGAACGTGATGGCACCCACAAACTCGCGGGCCGCGCGCGAGAGGATCACGTCAACGACTGCGCCCGCCTGTGTGAGCAGGCGGGCGAGCGTGACGGACTTGTAGCAGGCGATGCCGCCGGTCACCCCGAGGATGACACGACGGCCGTCGAAGGGGCGCATCGACTCGCCCCGAGCCGCTCAGTCGGGACGACGACGCGGCATCACGCGGTAGTCGAAGTCCTTGCCGTGCAGGTCCTCGAGCGCACGCGTGGTAAGCTTCTTTTCCTTGCCGGTCGAACCCATCTTCGGATAATCGTTCAGCACGCGCGCGTACTTGGCCGCGACGAGCACGCCCAGATACTTGTTCTGCGACTGCTGCTGCTCGGTGATGTCGCCGGGTGTGAAGACTCGCATTCGTTTTCAGCTCCTCGACGCAGATGCGTCGGTAGGTGACCTGCCGGCGGAATGACACGAGCCATTCCGGTGCTACCGGATCGCGTCGCGCAGCTCGTTGGCGAGTGCCGTCACGCGCTCCCTCAAATCCGTCAATCGCGTCCGCCGCAGCGCTTCCGCATCGATGATGCTCAGCACCTGCGTGACCGCGTGTTCCAGCGCATCGTTCACGACCACGTACTCGAACTGTTCAACCGTCGCCAGCTCCGTCAGTGCACTGTCAACGCGACGTGCAAGCGTTGCCATGTCCTCGGACCCACGACCCGACAACCGCGACAGCAATTCAACCGCTGATGGCGGCAGGAGAAAGATCAGCACCGCTTGCGGAAACACCTGCCTGAACTGCACCGCCCCCTGCACATCAATCGTCATGATCGGATTCCGGCCGCTCGCCATCAGGCGGTCGATCTCGCTGCGCAGCGTGCCATACCGATGACCATGAACCACGGCATGCTCGGCAAACTCGCCGCGCTGGACCCTGGCCTCGAACTCGTCCCCAACAACGAAATGATAATCGACCCCGTGCGCCTCCGCTGGCCGCGGTGCCCGCGTGGTGCAGGTCACGCTGAATCCGACGTCCGGCCGGAGCTCAAGCAGCCGACGCGCGATCGTCGTTTTCCCAGTCCCGGATGGGGCTGCCAGAATGACAGGAAATGCCGGGTGCATCATTCCAGATTCTCCACCTGCTCACGCATCCGCTCGAGTTCTTCCTTGATCAACACCACATCACGCTGCATTGCGGCGTCGTTGGCCTTGCTGCCCGTGGTGTTGGCCTCGCGCACCATCTCCTGCAGGATGAAGCCGAGTCGCTTACCGACCGCCTCGGTGCCGGGTGATGCGATTGCCACGCGGCACGCTTCGTTGTGGGAGGCGAACCGGCTCAACTCCTCCGCCACGTCGTAGCGGTCGGCGAGGATCGCGATCTCCTGCGCCAACCGCTGTGCATCGACCGCGACACCCGCGGCCAGCTCCTGCACGGCCGCGGTGAGCCGGTCCCGCTGCTCGACCAAACGTCCGGGCGCGCGCGTGGCAAGCCGGTCCAGCGCCCCTTCGATGATCACCAGTCGATCAAGCAAATACTGCGCAAGCCGCGTCCCCTCCGCCTCGCGCATACGCACCAGGGCATGCACCGCATCCGTCACCAACGCCAGGACGGCGACGGGATCGACGTCGGCCAGAGCACTGTCATCCTGAAACGCGCTGGTGACCACCTCGGGCAGACGGAGCAGCGAGGCGAGGTCGATCTGCACGGCGAGACCAGCCGATTCCGGAATGGCACGCAGCTGCTGCGCGTAGGCCAGGAGCCGCTTCACATCGATGCGCGGCCCTTCATTCATCTCGCGCTCGATGCGCAAGGACAACGTGACGTGCCCGCGCGTCACGTGGCGCCGCAGCAGTTCACGGATGTCGGTCTCCATCCGTGTCAGCGCCGGCGGCAGCTTGATCGACGGCGTGAAGAACCGATGGTTGACGCTGCGAACCTCCACCGACAATCGATGTGAACCCACCATGCCGTCGGCGTTACCGTAGCCGGTCATGCTCTGGAGCGTTCCGATCATGTGCGTGTCAGCATCAGTTCCAGAATGTCCAACGGACACCGTAGATCGTAAGCGGGCCTGGCATCAGGAGCCCGGGCACCGTGGTGTACGGCACGTTGAGGATGTTCCGCACCTGTGCGGAAAGCGTCGCATCCTTGAGGGTGAATTCAATACGAAGCCCGAGCGGCGTGGCCGGGAACGTCGGCAGCCGTATCATCGTACCGTTTCTTCCGAGCGTCGGCACGTACGACACCGTGCGATAATCGGCGTCCCCTGCCAGCACGAGATCGAAGCCACCGGTGCGTGTCCTGCCCGTCCAATGATAACGCCACGTGAGCTCGCTGCGGATTTCCGTCTGCGGACGATACCACCCGGCGTCCTCCCAGCGGATTCCGTTGACGTGCACCGAAAACCCCTTGAAGAGCGGGCCAATGACGTTGAATGTCACGCCGAGCGCGCGCCCGTCGCCGACGAGCGGCGTGCTGCGGTCGAAGATCCGTGGGGCGCGCAGCACGGCGCTGTCTCGCATCACGCCGCCCGCCTGCACCCAGACGCTCCCCAGGCGAAACGCGACCTCGCCGCGTGCCGCCGCCGCGACGGGAAGCAACACCGTCTGCTCCGATCCGAGCGAATCGACGGCGAGCAGGCGGGAACCCGTGGTCCCGTAGGAAAGCGCACCGGAAACGGCCAGCCACCGCGCCGGCTGGAGACGCGCGAATGCGTCGGCGCTGGTGACCTTGCTGAACGGATTGCGTTCGGCGTAGCCCGACAGTGCCAGCCGGCCCAGATCCAGCCCGATGCGCGCCGACGGCTGATGCAACAGGCGACCGGAGACGCTGCGGAGTCGCTCGGTGATCGACACGCGCATGCGTTCGGACGACCAGCCTGCCGTGGCGATGTACTGCGTGCTCGTGCTGGTCGTATCGGACGAATCACGTGCGAATCCGCTCCCCAGGCTGGCAGCCCGGAACGGCGTGTTCTCGGCATTCTGTCGCGAGGCCGCGATCAGTTGCAGCCACGAACCGCGTCGCTGGTCGCCCATGCCGAAGCGCAGGTATGCCTCGCGCAGCACCTGGTCGTGCGGCGGCAGGCCGCGACCCGTGGCGAGATAGCTGGGCAGGTTGAACAGCGTGAGCGACTGCTGCGTGGCGCGCACGCGGAGCAGCGTGCCGTCCAGGCTCCAGCGTGGCTTGATGATGCCCACGCGCGTGAAGATCGTGGTGGCGTCACCGTCACCGCCAAGTCGCCGGTCGTCGGTGCTCCGCTGCTGCAGCATGGCCTGGAATGCGAATCCGTTTTTTGCGCGACGCGCGACGTAGCCGCGGAACGTGTTGCTGCGATTGTCGCCCGTGTACACGTCGGCCCGTGTTTGCGCCGTCGTGCGCTCGGGTCCGCGCCAGCTGCGCATGTGCACCCGCAGCTCTGAAGCGCCGCGTTCCACGACCAGTTCCTCGAGCGAGGCAATTGGAAACAGGGACAGGTCGGTGATCCCGCCGCCGCGCTGGTCAAGCGACTCGAGTTCCACGCCGTCAAGGAAGAGTCGCACACGCGACACGTCTCCGTTATACGACCCCACCTGCGGGGCCATGTAAAATCGTGCGCGCAATGACGCAAACCCCGGCACGCGATCGAGGAAATCGGCGAGCGTCAACGCACCGCTCGAGAACAGGCTGTCACGACGCCAGCGATGCGTCATGCCGACCTCCGTCAGCACGGGCAGTTCCGCCACCGGCAGGCTGCCGGACAGGGAATCAGCCCGTGCGATGGAGTCGGCACGCGCCTTCAGGATCGAGTCCGGTGCGGACCTGACCTGCGCACACAGGGGCGTGGCGATGCTGAGCATCGCGCAAGCCACCACCTGCAGCCGGCCGAACGTCAGCTGATCCTCGCGCGCACGAACTCGACGAACGTGCCGACCGGTCGACCCGTCGGTCCTTTCGGCAGGGAGACGAGATCCGTCTCGGAATATGCCGTGCCTGCTACGTCGAGATGCACCCACGGATAGCCCTCGGCGAACACCTTCAGAAACAGCGCCGCCGTGATCGTTCCTGCGGCGCGACCACCGGTGTTCTTGATGTCCGCGGTGTCCGACTTGATCTGTTCCTCGTAGTCGGGCCAGAGTGGCAACTCCCAACCAAACTCCGACGCGCGTGCACCAGCGGCGAGCACGTCCCTCACGAGCGTCGCATCGGTGCCCATGACGCCCATGAGCGAGTGGCCAAGGCCAATGACGACCGCACCGGTGAGGGTCGCGGCGTCGATGACCGCGACCGGATCGTACTTCTTCGCATAGTGCAGCACGTCGGCGAGCACGAGACGACCTTCAGCATCGGTGTTGACGATCTCGATGAAGGTGCCGTTCGACGCCTGCACCACATCACCTGGATTGATCGCGGTGCCTGACGGCATGTTGGTGACCGCGCCGATCAGGCCCACGACGTTGATCGGCAGCTTCAGGCGCGCAATGGCCTCCATTGCACCCAGCACGCCAGCCGCGCCGCTCATGTCGTACTTCATCCACTCCATGCCCGGCGCCGGCTTGATCGAGATGCCGCCTGTGTCGAAGCACACACCCTTGCCGGCCAGCACCACCGGCCGCGCATCGCCAGCGCCGCGATACTCCAGAGCAACCAGGCGTGGCTCCTGCGGCGTGCCCTGAGCCACGCAAAGCAGGCTGCCCATGCGGAGCGCTTCCATCTCGCGTCGGCCAAGCACCGTGACGTCAAGCGAGTGCCGAGCCGCGATGTCGCGCGCGGCATCGGCCAGCGTGTCCGGTGTGCAGAGGTTGCCCGGCATCATCTGGAGGCGACGCGCCAGCGCGTAACCAGCGGCGATCGCCTCGCCGTTCGACATGCCGACGGCGGCAGCCGACTCGTCGTCGACGAGAACCGTGATCGACTCCAGCAGAATTCTGACATCGGTGGGCGGCGACTTCAGTTCGCGGTATTCCCACGCGCCCATCGACGTGCCGACGACGACTTGCTCGATGCCTGTGGTGTCCAGGCCTGACGGCACCATCACGGCGAGCGATGCGGTCTCGAGTCCATTCGCGCGTCGTCCGGCGAGCTGCGCGGCCCGCTTCAATGCGGCGGTGCGGTCCGTGACGTCACCCATGCCGATGAGCAGGATGCGTTGCGGTCCCGTTTCGCCGCCAACCAGGTGCAGCACTTCATCGCGCTTGCCGATGAACGCTCCGCGCGAGAATGACCGCGCGATGGCGCCGCCCAGCAGCGCGTCGAGGGATGCAAGCGCGTCGGGGGCTGATGTGCCCTTGACGCAGAGTACGGCCAGGACGCCCGCATCGAGCGTGCGGGCATCGGCGTGGCGTGCGGAGAACGAGAGTGGCATGACACGAAGTTACGAGGTCGAGGCAGCTTCGACACGGTCTGGCCACAGCTTCGGCTGGCATGGCCGCGCGTGGCGACACGCCAGCAGGACTTGAACGCAACAGCGGATACAAGCGAGCGGAAGCGTGACGTCGGTCCGTACGGCTCGTCTGAATCGCATCGGATCGGCTCCGATTGTTGGAACGATGCCTCTCTGGACTAACGCTCACGTGATCTTCCGTCGTCGCCCGCCGCCCCCTCACTTGCTCGTCAGCAGCAATGCCGTGCGTCGCATGCCATCGAGCATGCCTGCGCCCCAGGGGCCGATCCTGCCGTTGGGCGAGCGGGCGCATCGCGTCGGTGCGGCACCGCTGGCGGACGTCAGCGCTGCCGTGCGGAACTCCGCGATCGTGATCGGGTTTCTCGCGGCCGGCGGAGCGCGCGCGCAGCTGTCGACGCGCGTCCATGACGTGATCACCTCACCGTACGGATGCGGGCTGTGTCGCGGCAGCAGCAGCGACAGCTTCGCGGAGCAGTTCTGTGACAGCGTTCATGGTCACCGACGGTTGGTGCAGGCGCTGGCCATGCCTCGTCCCGCAGCCGACCCGACCGCGCTACTTACGCGCGCGGCGATCACGGCGTGGGTCCGCGCGGTCGGCTTGGCCGCCGCGACCCGTGACGATGAGACGCACGAGGAATCCGCCGGTCTTCCAGACTGGCACACGCCTGGTGACATGTAGCGCGCGTGGCGCGGTTCGCCGTGGCCTTGTGGCCGAGGCGCCGTGCGGCCACCGTGAATGATGCAAACGAACCAAGGTCGCGTTGTCGGGTTGCTCGCGGCCTTTCTCACGTTGTCGCTGTTGGCATTGGCCGCGCGAGCGGTTCACGAGCAGCGCGGGGTGCGTGCGGCGGCGGCGGCGCAGGGATTCGATGCATCGGAATGTCGCGACGATTGCCTCGTCGACACGCTCTCGGTTGATGTCGACCGGGCACGACGCGCGCAGGTTGGCACCGTGATCGCCACGATGGACATGATCGACACGATCGCTATTCCGCGGCGCGAAGCACCGCAGCCGCCGCGCAAGCGAGTCTCGAGCGCGTGGATCAGCTGAGATACGGTGCCATGTGCCGCGTCCGTGATCACGGGTCGCATCACGGACAAGCGCATCGATGACGCGCGCGTCGTGCGACGAACGATGTACGTGTGGATGCTCCCCGCTGCGTTGCTCTTCAAGCTGCAGAGTGTGCAGACTGCCAGCCTTACGGTGGACGGTCGCACGCACTGACGACGTCGATGCTGGTATCGGCCGCGCGTCAACGTGTGGAGATGCTCCGGTCAGGTTGCCAGCAGGTCAAGCTCTGGACGTACCTCGTGACGTTGGGATCGGCAGCACTGGGCGCGGTGCAGCGCGGTGGGCCGATGTCGCCTCGTCCGCGCGAGCCGATCGACAGATGGAGTGGCACCGCGGTGCGTGAACCGATCGCGGCGCGGATGACGCTGACGGAGCGGCGTGCAATTGTTGCTAGCAGGGCTGCGGTCTCCGAATTCGCTAATGCGCGGGCAGGCACGGGGCTCCGGGATCGCGACGTGCAGGTGCTTGCGGTTCTGCCCCGAGCTGGAGGCTTCGTGACGAATTTTGGTCTGCTGACACGTTCACCAAGTCCCGGCACATGGCAGTTTCCGGCATTGCGTCTGTCACCTTCAGCGTGTCCGTGAGGCGGTCATGCAGGTGACAGACCGTTCGGGTAAGTGAGGGTTTTCCTGACAGCGCCAAGATCACCCGTCCGACACCCTGCACAAAGGTCTGTGCACGTCAGGTCACCATGTAACCGTGAGGTTGAGGGATGAGCGCGTCCGTTTCAAAGTCAGACGACAATGCCGTGACGCTGGGTCACAACGACGCAAATCGGTCGAGCTCCGCGATCGTCGCAGAAGGGGTGCTAGCCGGGGTGATCGCTGCCGCCGTGGTTGCGGTCGTCTTCCTGGTCATTGACATGGCATCCGGGCATGCACTCCGCACACCGACGCAACTCGGCGGCATGCTGCTGACACTCATCGGTTCGGCTCCGGCAGCGCCAGGCGACATCGCAACACCGCTGGCGTTATACACGCTTTTCCACTTCATCGCTTTCATCGTCGTGGGCATCATCGTGGCGTCAATCGTCCAGGTGACGATGCGTCAACCATCTGCGGTGCTGCTGTTCGTCATAGTGTTCTTCGCTTTCGAGGTCGTCTTCACCGGCTTCGTCGCCTTCCTCGATGCGACGTCCACGAGCGGGATCACGCATTACCAAGTGGCCATAGGAAACCTTGTGGCGACCATTGCGATGGCCATCTTCTTCACCGCGCGCCATCCGAAACTGCGGAAACTCGGGCGCGCGCTCAACGCCGAGGAGTAAGCGAACGCGTGGCAGACCTGCGCGTCGAGAATTGAAAGGCACGCACACCGTTGCACATGCACGTGACGAGTGTATCGGGGCGCTTCCTGCCTGCTCCGAGAGTTACATCTGAAACAAGAAACCGCCGCTCCCTAGCATCAGGGAGCGGCGGTTTCTTGATCTAACACTGCTGGTTCAGCCGACCAGTCGCGCGTCGATCAATTGAACGTGTAGCGCAGGCCGAGCTGCATGCGCCACACATCGTCCAGTCCAGCAGTCCGCTCGAACGTGCTGGTCGGAAGCGTGCTGCCGATGTTGCGGAGGCGGAACAGCGGGACACCACTCACCGGTGTGGCCTGCGGAATCAGCGGCTGGTTCGTGATGACGCGCTGCGCGCCGCCCCAATCCTTGTTCAGCAGATTGCCGAAGTTGATGATGTCAGCGCGGATCTGGATGGTGTTCTTCTGCCCCGCGACATTCTGGAAGATGTCCTGCGTGATGCTGAGGTCCGTGCGGAACACGGTCGGAAGGAACACAGCGCCGCGCTCTGCATAGCTGCCGCGGTTCTTGCTCAGGTAGTTGTCCTGGTTCACATACGTATTCCAGGCCGTGACCTGCTCGGCCGCCGTAAACGTACGCGGCACGCCGGAGACAGTAGCCGTGTATGTCTGGAAGTTCGTCTCGTTGATGTTGTTCGGGATGTAGATCAGGTCATTGCCCACACCGCCGTCGCCGTTCAGGTCACCGCCGTACGTGTAGCTGGTGTTGCCCAGTGTACGCAGCTCGTTGAATACCGAAATGCCCGTTGCGCCGAAACCGAAGTACTGCTTGCGGTACGACGCTGCGAGGAACGCGCGATGACCGAGGAACCCGCCGGAGTAACCAGTTCCCGGATTGTTCGGGTCGCCAGCATGCTGATTGTTGTTCCAGCTGCCGAAGGCAATCGAGCCCGGATCGACCGTATTGCGCGACGAACCGTAGCTGTATGCGGCCTTGGCGAAGAATCCGTTGTTAAACGCCTTCTCGAGCGAGGCGGAAGCAACATACGACGTGCCGACGCTCTGGTTCTTCAGGACGATGGCGTTGTCGATGTTCGTGTTGATGCGATTGACCGTTCCTCCGCCGATGTAGCGCGGCCGATTGTCCGGCCCGGCAAAACGCCCGTTTGGCCGCGACAAGTTGGCATTGATGTAGTAGGTCCCGTTGACATCCTGGTTGTACAGGTATTCAACCGTGCCGATCACGCCCCACGGAAGGCGCTGGTCGATGGCGATGTTGGAACGCCACGTTTGCGGGAAGCGATAATCGGGATCCGTGAACGCCAGCTCGTACGCCGCAGCCGGTGCGCCGGTGACCGTGGCAGGCTTGTACTGGTCCGGGCTAGGGTTGAACGGCCGAGCGGTGGTGGCATCCTGTCGCTCAAAACCGGTGAGAATACCGTTGGCGCCGACCTGATTGGAAACCCAGACATACGCCGGGCTGCCGGTGAAGATGCCGCTACCGCCGCGCAGCTGCGTGGTGCGGTCTCCGCGTGCGTCCCAATTGAAGCCAAAACGCGGCGAGTACAGCACATTCGCGCTGGGCAACTTGTCGGTGCGGTAGACCTGCTGGGCACCGATCTCGTCGCGGAACGTCAGGTTCGGCACTGCCGGGTTGTTCAGTGCGGTGTTCCTGAACCGCGGCACATCGACGCGCAGGCCGAGCGTGAGCTTCAGACGGGAGCTCAGACTCATCTCGTCCTGCAGGTATGCTCCGGCATACAGCACGTCGATCGGCTGCACCGGCTTCACCTGCCCGGGAATATTGTTGTAGCGGACCTGGAACCGGTTCAGCGTGACTGGTGACACCGTTCGGTTCTTGTTCGCGAGGTAGCCGTTGGCGTCAGTGTAAAAATCCGCCAGGGAGTTGTACACGTACACGCTCTGCGAACCAGGAAAGAATACGTTCTCGGAGCGGTAGCGCTGTGCCGTGACGCCGGCGGTGATGTTATGGCGCTCTGTGGTGACCGTGAAGTTGTTCTGGAACTGAAGCGTATTGTAGCGAAGCTCGTTATTCGGCGTGAACGGCTCTGTGCCAGCCGACAGGTATGTCAGGCCGCCCTGCAGGATGTCGATGACCGGGAACGTCGTACCACGTGATTCACGACTTTCGTCGTTCGTGGTATAGCCGACAATCATGTTATTCGAGATATTCGAGCCAATCTGCGAGTTCCACTCACCGACGAGTGATTTGATGTTCTCGAGGATTGCGTAGTTCGAGTTCTGGAAGCTGAGCGAATTCTGGTTGTTGTTTCGGTTGCCGAAGCCGAGCGAATTCGAGTTCGACATGATCACGTCGGTCTTCGAGTCGAGCTGGCTGTAGCGCAACGTGAACTTGTTCGCATCATTCAGGTTGTAGTCGAGCTTTGCGATCACGCGCTTCGACGGTGTCTCGAAGTTGTAGCCATTGTACGGTCCGGTTTCGTAGCTGAACTTTTCGCGCAGGAACGTCGAGAATGTGTTCAGTTCAGAATCGAGCACGCGGGTGGTATTGCCGATGATCGGCTGGCCGCCGGTGTTCGTGACGAACGACGTGCCCGGGCGGGTCTGGCCGTCGGTTTCGTAGTTGACGAAGAAGAACAATTTGTTCCGGATGATCGGACCGCCAAGGCGGACGCCCCACTGTGCGAAGTCGAACGTGCCAGCGTTGACGGGCAGCTTGCCGGCGGAATCGCCGACGAAGCTCTGGTTACGCTGCAAGCGGTAGATCGAACCAGTGAAGGTATTGGTTCCGCTTTTGGTGACAGCGTTGACGCCGGCACCGACAAAGTTGCCCTGGCGCACGTCGAACGGTGCGATGTTGACCTGGATCTGGTCCACGGCGTCGAGCGGAATCGGTGACACACCCGTCCGGCCGCCCGGCGTTGCGCCGGCCCCAAGTCCGAAGGAGTTGTTGAAGTACGATCCGTCAATCGTGATGTTGTTCAAACGGCTGTCCTGTCCGGCGAACGACTGACCCGACGCCTGCGGTGTGAGGCGGGTGAAGTCGTTGATGGAGCGGTTGATCGTCGGCAGCTGTTCGAGTGCGTCACGACCGACGGTCGTTGCGGCACCGGTACGCGATGCGCTCAGTACGCCGCCGGTTTCCGCAGTAACGGAAACGGTCGACAGCTGCACAGCCGCGGGCGCGATGGTGAAATTGACTTCCGTCTGGACGCCGAGCTGGATGACGACGCCGTTTCGTGTCTGCGGCGCGAAACCGATCGTGTTGGCGGTGATGGTGTACGGGCCGCCGACGCGCATGCCGGGGATTGAGTAGCGACCGTCGATTCGCGAGAGCGCCTGGTAAGCTGTTCCTGACGGCACGTGGAGCGCGCGAACGCGGACGCCCGCGACCCCCACTCCGCCCTGCTGCGCCGTCACGCGGCCGGCCAGTGCACCGGTCGTGACCTGCGCAGGCAGGGTGGTCGCTGATGCGGCCAAGACGGCCGCAAGCAGCGAACGGACCAAATATCTGTTCATTACGAATCTCCAGAAGTGAAAAACAGCCGAGCCGACAACGGCGGAAACCTAGTCGGACCTGATAGGTCACGCGCAGTCATCCGGCGACGTCCGGGCGTGAGCCGCAACGTCATCGTGCGGGACATTGCCGTATCCTCCAGCGCGCATGCGGCCGCTGTCGGTTCCCGGTAGAACGCACAAATTTGGGCCAGCCAAGCGGTGGCGGCAGTGCGCATACGTCGTGTGACGCAGCGGTTACATGCCGGCACCGAATGCCCAGGAGCCGAGCGTTCCGAGAAGAGACCGCCGCTCGTCGCACCGCCGCCGGATGTGACACGCGCTGGTACCGAATGTCAGGGAGACGACGCCATCATCATCGCAGACAGGTGATGCCCTGCAGATACCCGGGACGAGACTCGAACTCGTATACCCCGAAGGGTGGGGGATTTTGAGTCCCCTGCGTCTACCGATTCCGCCACCCGGGCAGGGTGTGAACGCCAAGTATAGTCGGGGTGGATCTGGTACGCTAACCAGTGTCAATCCGGCGCTCCAGCGCCATCTCCCTATTTCGTGCATCCAACATTTGACAGTTTGTCATCCGTGACAACGGACGAGAAGGTCTCGCTGATCGGCGACACCGGTCGGCGATCGTCGACCCATGCGGCATGTACAACGTTGGAAGTGGCGGACAGCGCCGCAAGGCGGCGTTCGACGCCTCGATCAGCCACCACGCGCGTCGCGGCACAGCGGGTCGCCAACGCCGGCCCCAGGCTGGCGCTGCTTCGATCCCTCACCGTTCTGCGCCGTATCTGCTGATCGAAGGCGAGCGTGCCAATGGCATGATCTGGCATGATTTTCAGGATGAGCCGGATCTCGTCACCGGGCGACTCTCACTGAAAGACACGTTCGCACCACAATGGGCGCGTGCGGAGGCGCAAACGCGTAGGCAATTCGAGAAGGACTCATTCAAGGAGCGCAAAAATTTGCGTGGCTGGGTACAATGGCAAAATCGATATCCGCACTGTGTTGCTCACGTCACCGATGCTGCGCTCTCTACAATTCGGCTCATTCAAACTTTCTCGTGTCAAGCGCAGCATCACGACGATCGGGGCTTGCGATCGACGGTGATCCGGGGGCTGGCCCGTCTCGGACAGAGCGTTGGCATCGCGGGCAGATGCTGTTGCCACCGTTCTGGCGGCCATCGAACCCATGGTCGCGAGCACGGCAGTGGTCAAAGCATTCGCCATCGGCGTTGTGCCGGCGCCGATCACGCAGAGTTGATAATTGCACGCCGGCGCTTCAGCGGTGCCCGACACGCGGAGGGGCACCGTGGCAAACGCCCGGGTTCTGGCGCTGAACGTGCCCGTCGTCGCGACGCATGGAAGTCAAGAACTGGCCACACCAGCCGCCGCGTGCACGGCGCGCAGACGGATGATCCCCGACGAAGGCGAGGTTGCAGGATGTTTCGTGGTGCGGTAGCCGCCTGCGCGCAATACGTGTTGTTGTTCTGTCGCCGCCGACGATCGTCACTCTCGCTACGCTCATCTCGCAGCTCGGCATCGCCGCATCTGCCGATGCACGGCGTATCGCTGGACTACTCGATAATGGGACGCTGACGCTCGCCCCAGAGAACGTCGCCGTGGCGAGCTGCAGCTGATCGATCGCGTGAGTTTCGTGGAACGGAAACAGACGACGCCGCCCGACCCGACGCGGCACATCGCGGCGCGGCGGATGAAGACACCCAGAGTCCAGTATCGGCCGTTGGCTTCGAGGGCACGCGTCGATGTCGGCAATGAATCCGGTCTCTTCGATCGTGAGTTCGTGCTGACACGCATCGACAGCATGAGACTTGTAGTCCGTGTTCATCCTCACGATGCCATTGAAATCGAGATTGGCTGCTCGCTCAATGGCTGACCGCACATGCCGCTTCGCCGCGCTGGTCGCTTCGCCGCGCTGGTCGCGCTGGTCGCGCTTGGGGAAAAGTGCAGATACCGGCTGCAGCGTGCGTGCACTTCTTTCCCGTGCGCGCACGGTGAACGTCGAAGCGTCCCGTCAGAGCAGCAGGCACCGGCCGACCTCTTGAATGCAAGGGTAGGCGTGATACGTATTCTTGGCGCCTCCGACCGTACAAAGCGACCCGAAGAACTAGAAAGCGCGCCACCAGCCAACGTCGATCATCCGGCGATAAAAAGCCGAAAAATCACGAAAAGACAACCCCAAGCATCGAGATCGTCCTAGGGCGCGTGGGCCGTCACCGCGGATCGACGTATACAGCGCTGTCCTGACGATCTCCGCGTCAAGGCGCGACTGCGAGTTCTGCTTCCCATTCTTACGGACGCGTGACCGCCGACCCGCCGGCGACCCGAGGCATACGAAACAGGAGAACAAGCGATGACTTCGTGGAGCCGTTTCAGATCCGGCTGATCTTCGTTCTGTCTCGCGTGCACTGCGCACTCTCCGCACACGTCAGTATTGAAGTGACACCGCAGCGTGCAGGCAGACTCTGCCGTCCGCCTGACACGCAGTCCGCCGAAATATGACAGGGTTGCGATTGTCGTCGCGGTCGCTAGCCACGCATTGATAGGTCTATCGCAGGCTAGGCGTTGGCTTCAACGAGACTCAAAGCCTGCAAAGGTGAGGCACCGTCATGATTGCCGCGCAGCATAATCGGACATTGGCCGAAGTCTTGCACCACATACCCATGTGACGTGAGCACGTCACAAATTTGCAAATTCGCAGATCTGCCAGATTATAGGTTCCGTGGTCAACGGTTCACCAACTACAAGTTCGAGCATACCGAGTCGTTACGCAAAAGCGCTCACCTTTCTGATTTCGAGGGTCATGTGGCGGCAGCGAAAAAGACGCGGGTAAAGAAATCGGCAAAGAAGGCAAAAAAGGCTGCCAGATGTTGGCCTGGTTATGAGCCGACTCCGGGCAAAAAATCATTTTCAAAAGGCAGTTGCAAGCCTAAGAAAGAATAAAGTGCAATTTTCTTTCTGCGGACTGTGAACATCGTACGGACGCAACGATGTGTGAGGCGTCAACAATATGCGACGAACGTAATTGCCGATTCTGTATTAGGCAGGATTTTTGTGACCTACGCCGTTTCTGTAGCTCTCGTGGCGCACTGCTGTCTCCTTCGAGTTACCGTCAAAGTATTAAAAACAGCAGTTCACGGTCAGACTGTCACCGCTCCAGTACACCCTTCATAACGAATGCTGTCACCGCACGATCATTCTCATCATTAATCGAGTACGCAATGGCTGAAGTCACCGAACATGCTACGAATTCTGCAAATGACGAGCTGCTGAATGGTTATACGACAGACATGCTCGCGCTCGAAACACATATCCGGACGGCAATCGCTGGTCAGATCAAAGATCTTGATGAAGCCAGTGAAGCCAAAAGTACCCTGATCCGGATTCACTCCATGTGCGATGCACACGTTCATTCCCTGGAGTCGATCACACAACGGCGTGAGCAGAATGTTGGCGGTGTGTCAAAAGTCGTAAAGCAGGCCGTCTCGTCAGTTCTTGGTGCAGGCGCTGCTGCAATCGGATTCGTGCGAACGGAGAAACTGCCGAAGGATTTGCGCGATACCTACACGGCACTGTCCCTCGCATATGTCGGCAGTCTGATGCTGCACACGTGTGCGCTGACGCTCGGCGATGAGGAGATCGCGGCGACCGCCAAGATCAGCCTCGGTGATCATGCCGAAGCGATGATGACGCTGCAGCACGTCATTCCAGCTGCGACCGTCGCATCGTTGGTCAAGGAAGGCATGACAGTCGATATGACGCAGATGAGTACCATCGCAGAAACCATTCATTCTGCCTGGCGCAAATAGCGCGGTAACTTGTTGTCGCTCCGTCCGGGTATGAACCCGTGCCTGGATGGGGCGCAGCGTCATGGGCAATTTCATAAGTGATGCCACGTCCCACGATATTGCGACGCTGGCATCAATTCTTCTTGCCATTTCGAACGCTGTCGTGTGTGTGCGACGCTCAATTGTACTTCTTGATCTGCAATCCGCGAGACGGATGTGATCGAAGCGTTAGTCGCTCAGACCTGACCTCGCGGCTCATTTTTTCGACGCGCAGTCACTATACAAGTGAATGCGTGTTTACCGAGATCGCCGGCGCGATCGGCCAGATCAAGAGAACGCGTGTTACTCCACTCTGCGTGATCGAAGTGCGCTGACATCAGCCTGATGTCAATCATGCTAGATCAATTCGCCAGAATCTTTTTATTGATTTTGTCGGCAGACGGCGATTCGCCGGGAATTTTTACATAATTTCTTTCGATGCTCAGGAAACTCTTTTAGCACTTACGTGAAGGTGTCTTCAGCGCTGGCCGTTTTCGCCATCCAGGCGTCGTACGGTGGAGAGCGGAGTCGGAGTACGTTGAGAAATGTGACCGATTAACGTGTCATCTTTTCTACGGCTGCTGCGCATCACGTCGCCCGTTCTTAGAGCGCGCGTGAGCAGCGTGCCGTCTTTTGACGCATGTATCGCTGTGCACTTCATACGTGCGCGCCATCACCCGCTCGGGCCTGTGTCGCCGTCGCCTTTGCCACTGCGGTATTGTCAGCGTCGCTGCGCAAACTCGCGACCAGGCGTGAACGCTGGCCTTTTGGGCGGAGCTGACCTGCGCGAAGCGGTGGGCTCCGTTTCGCGTGCATGTTCTATTTGTGCTGGCGGTTAGTTAGAGCTTCGTTCCGAACATCGCCTGCCGCGAAGTAATGCACGAGCGCCTTTTATAACTCGTCGAATACAAGTCGCAACTGTTTCTCGGCGGCTTGCCGCAGTTGTGCAGTCTGCCTTCAGTGAGCGCTAAGCCTGTCGAGAACTTCGCGGCTGGTGCCGATGAGTCCAATTCAGTGCGACATCGGTTCCACGGCTACGTGTTGTCCCTTCGTGACTGACATTCGCTGCAGCGTACCAGTGATACTCGTGCTGATACGAACACGACAGGACTGCTGAATTTGGCCAGCGTCTGCCCCACTTGGCACGAAATTCAGGTATTCACTCTTTCCACCACGAGATTAAAAGAAAAGGCAGGAGACCCGGATCAACCTCTGCCACGCTCGCGCATCCACCACGAGGTAGATGCCCAGCACAGAGCGTCGTCGCAGCAGGCTGAGCGTGCGCCGTGGACCGGACGATGCGACGGGCTTCACTGCCGCGGCTGCGACGGGTGGCCTGACAGGCTCAGGCTCTGATGACCATAGTGGTATCGCCAAGCAAATCGTCTTTTGTCACGTGTGTCATGCCGGCACCACTTATCAGCACAAATTACGAGCGATACAGCGCAGCTAACGCAGCGAAACCTCTCTAACAGCGGTTGCATGGAGCATACCACGGTGCGATGGCATGGCGCGGACGATCTGAGCCATGCCTATCGGGTTCTTCATGAGGAGGTCGCGCCGAACGGATGCGCGACGCACGCCGTACAACCTGAGTGTCATCGACCGCTCGCGCTAACCTCGCACCCTCACGCCCCGACATCATGCTTCGCCTGCGCACGCTCGTTCCCTGCCTCGCCCTGCCGTTCTCACTTGGCGCCCAGGCATCGCTGTCCCGCGCTGAACAGGTGCTGCGCGCGGCTGTCGAGTCGCGAGGCGACGAACAGGTCGCCTACCTCGAGCGACTGGTGAACATTCCCAGCGGTTCGCTGAATGTCACGGGCGTGCGCGAAGTCGGTCGCGTGATCGGAGCGACGCTGGACTCGCTTGGCTTCGCGTCCCGATGGGTCGACGTGCCAGCGGGCATGAAGCGCGCGGGACATCTCGTTGCCACGCACAGCGGCAGGGCGGGCGCGCCGCGCATTCTGTTGATCGGACACCTCGACACGGTGTTCGAAGGCGCGAACCAGCGCTGGGTGCGACAGGATTCGATCGGCAAGGGCGCAGGCTCGAGCGACATGAAGGGCGGCGACGTGATCATCCTGTATGCGTTGAAGGCACTGCAGGCAACCGGCGCGCTGAAGGACATGAACATCACGGTCGTGATGACGGGCGACGAGGAGCTGCCGGGGGAACCGCTCGGCGAGGCACGCGCTGCGCTCGTCGATGCCGCGAAGCAGAGCGACATCGCGCTCGCATTCGAAGGCGGCTCGCGCACGACCGCGACCATCGGCCGTCGCTCGGCGAGCAGCTGGGTGCTCAAGGTGACGGGACGGCAGGGGCACTCCTCCGGCGTGTTCCGCGGTGGGTATGGCGCCATCTACGAGACGGCGCGCATTCTGGACGAGTTTCGGCGCGAGCTTGCAAGCGAGGAGAACCTGACGTTCAATCCCGGTACCATCGCCGGAGGCTCCGACGTGACATACGACACGCTCACGCTGAGCGGTACGGTTTCCGGGAAGACCAACATCATCGCCCCGATTACGTGGGTGCAGGGCGACCTTCGCGCGATGGACGAGGCGCAGATTCTTCGCGCCAAGACGAAGATGCGCGAGATCGTCGGTCGCAACCTGGCGCAGACGAGCGCCGCGATCGCGTTCGGGGAGGGCTACCCGCCCATGGCCGTGACGTCAGGCGGTGAACGCTTGCTGTCGTACTACAGCGGCGTGAGCAACGCGTTGGGATATGGTGTCCTCACGGCGAGTGATCCAGCTCGACGCGGTGCCGGCGACCTGAGTTTCGTGGCGCCATACATCGACGGCATCGAAGGACTCGGTGCACTTGGCTCAGGTGCGCATTCGCCCGACGAGTCGGTCAACATCCCGGCGCTCACCATGCAGACGCAGCGCGCCGCATTGATGCTGCAGCGACTCTCGAAGGAGAAGGCGGCGACCTTCCAGCGTCAAGGCAAGATATGATGAATCGCCGGGTGTCGCGCGCGCTCCACCTGCGACACCCAGCGACGCGTGCCGCGCCCGTATCAGAGCGGGGCGCGCACCGCACGTGGCACTGAACGCACGACCTGCAGCAAGCGCTTCGCAAGGTCGGGCTTGAACAGCAGCTGATGCACGCCGATACGCACCGATTCCGCCTGCAGCTCAGTCGTCAGATAGCCCGACGTGATCACGACCGGCAGATCCGGACGGATCTCGAGGACCGCACGAGCGATATCCAGACCGGAGAGCTCCGGCATGTTGAAGTCGGTCACGACGACATCGAAGTCATTTGGTCGCGTGCGGATCATGTCAAGCGCATCGACTGCGCGCGCAAATCCGGTCACGACGCAAGCTGACTTCGCGAGCAGCCTGCTGACCAGCGACACGATCATCTGGTCGTCATCCACGTAGAGCACGCGAATCGCGTCGGTCGTCCCGACATCATATGTAAGCGCTTCCACCATCAGCGGCGTTTTGCGCGTGATCTCCGGTTCATCCGCGTTGGCCGGAAAGTAGAGCGTGAACGTGGTCCCGACATCGAGTTCGCTGTGCACGGTGATCGCGCCGCCGTGTGTCTCCATGATCCCGTGGACCACCGAGAGGCCAAGTCCAGTGCCGTCACCCGGCTGGCGCGTGGTGAAGAACGGGTCGAAGATGCGTGCCTGCGTCTGCGGACTCATGCCGACGCCGTTGTCGGACACCTTCATGCGCACGAAGCGACCAGGGACCAGCACACCCGGTGCCTCGAGGCCGATGCCGACACCGGTACGCCCGTGATCGACCTGGATGTCGATTTGGCCCACCCGACCCGCGCCAGCTGTGCGCTCCCGCAGCGCGTGCATGGCATTGGTGCACAGATTCATCACGATCTGGTGTAACTGAGTGGCATCGCCCATGATGAGCGGTTCGTCGGCCTCGAGCATCGTATTCAGCTCAATGCCCGCGGGAATGGTCGCACGCAGCAGGCGCGCCGCCTCCTTCACGGTGTCGGCTAATGCGATCGGCAGACGTTCGTGCGGTTGTTGCCGACTGAACGTCAGAATTTGCTGCACGAGACGCGCGGCACGCTCAGCCGCTTCCTTGATCGCGGTGAGGCTCTCGACCACCGATGCCACGTTCGATGGCATCGTCAGCGCGAGTTCAGCATTCCCCAGGATTGCGCCAAGGATGTTGTTGAAGTCGTGCGCGATGCCGCCGGAAAGCGCGCCGAGCGACTCCATCTTCTGCACCTGACGCAGCTGTTCGGCGAGCGCAATCTGTGCATCAGCCGAATGGCGCGCCTCGGTGACGTCACGCCAATGCGCCACGACACCGACGCACGTGCTATCGATGCGCTGCGGCACAGCGACGCGCTCGAAGGTGCGGCCATCAAGAAAATCAAAGACGTCGAACACCTCGAGTTCCGGGTTCAGGCGGCTTCTCTGTATTGCTTGAAGAAAGCCGTCCGGATCCCGCAGCTGAGGCGCAAATCGTTTGGCGATTTCAAACGCCTCCAGTTGCAGATCGACGCTCTGGACGCCCCAGATTGCGGAGAACCGGGAGTTGTGCGCCATGATCCTGCCAGACAGGTCATAAGCCACGATACCGTCCGGGGCGCTCTCCAGCGTTGCGTTGAGCAGCGAAACGGACATGGAAAGCGCTGCGCTACGCTCGTCGAGCTGCGCCTTCGTTTCGTGCAGCTCCTGCTCGGCGCGGTATCGCAACGCGAGCATGTCGGTCGATGTGCTCACGGCGACGTCGTGCAGCGTGTGCGCGCCGTCGTCCGGGTCAGGTCCCGATACCGCGCTGCTCATCCGCGCCTGTGCGCCGCGTGAAAGTAGAATTCGCTCGTCACCGTCCACGATGCGATGGCACCGTATCGACGAAGCGTAGCAGTGACATCCGTCATTCGTAGCACCTAACAGGAAAGCGCAGGGCGTTTGAGCCGCGACTTCGGCACATCATCGTGGACCGTGCGGTTGAACGACGATACACGAATGGCACAGGACTCGTCGGGAACGCTGCAGTGTCGGCACGTGCGAAAAAGTAGTGGAAAACAAAACCGACCACAGGATCTCTTGATTAACGCGTGCTCACACGCAGAATATATCAGAAGAGAACTTATGGCTTTTCGCCACAGCCTCGGCGGTGTGACATGCAGGCACAAACACACATGCCGTCAGGCGTCGGCGTCGTCGGCGCTCGCCGATGGAAAAGTCTTCGTGGGCGCGGTGCTGAACCAGACGACGCTCGCGCCAACCACGCCGGCCACCACGGATGCGATCACGATGCCGAGCTTCGCCTGCGCCAGAAGCGCCGCGTCCGGAAAGGCGAGCCCGGAGATGAAGAGCGACATGGTGAACCCGATGCCGGCAAGGCATGCGACACCGAACACCGTCGGCCAGGTGGCACCGGTCGGCAGCGTCGCGCCAAGTCGTGTCGCCATCCAGACCGCAATCGTGATGCCGATCGGCTTGCCCAGAATCAGGCCAAACGCGACACCGATGCTGACCGGACTGACCAATGACGGCCCACTGTCGCCCGAAGCGTTGCTGGACAGTGCCACGCCGGCGTTGGCGAGCGCGAACAACGACATGATCCAGAAGTTCACTGGCACGTGCAGGAGATGACGCAGCCGTGCGAGTGGCGGCTGCAGATCCTCGACGGCCGTTTCGATGGCGGCGAGTGCCTGCTGCTGCCCGCCGTTCGAGAGCACCGGCCGATGGTCCTCACCGGTCGCGATCACGAAATCATCAAGTTGGTTTCGCGCTTCCGCCTCGAACCGTACGGGATCGATGCGTGAGCGAGCGGGCACGGTCAGCGCGAGCAGCACACCGGCGACGGTCGAATGCACGCCCGACCGCAACACGCAGTACCAGAGCGCGACGCCGAGCAATGCATAGATGCTGACCCAGGCGACACCGGCGAGGTTCGCAGCGACCAGCACGCCGAAAACAGCGGCTGCGAGCAGCAGAAAGTGCACGTCGGGGGAGTGCCCGTAGAACAGGCTGATCACCAGCACGGCCCCGAGATCATCGGCGATTGCCAACGCCGCGAGAAATACGGTCAGCGCCGGCGGCACGCGCGAGCCGAGCAGCGCCAGGACACCGAGCGCGAATGCGATGTCAGTGGCCGTGGGAATGGCCCACCCCGGCGCGCCTGCGGTTCCGCGATTGAACGCATGGTAAATCAACGCCGGTACCAGCATGCCACCGAGTGCGGCCGCCAGCGGCAACGAAGCGCTGCGCAGGGATGACAGCTCGCCGACCAGCAGCTCGCTCTTGATTTCGAGACCGACGAGCAGAAAGAAGATGGCCATGAGGCCGTCGCTGATCCACTCGCGCACCGTGAGTTCAAGTCCTGACGCACCGAAGGAGAGCCGCAATGGCGTCTCCCAGAACGACTCGACTGGCGCATGCCATGATGAATTCGCGATCAGCATCGCCACGGCAGCGGCGAGCAGCAGCATCACGCCGCCTCCAGCCTGCCATTCCGTGAACCGACGGAGCGGACGGCTGAGGCGTACAGCGAGCACGGGCGAGCGATCTGGGGTCATCTTGAAGAATACTCGGCCAGCGCCTGTCCTGAAGCCACGGCTTCAGTCATCACGCACCATTGAGCAGCACTGCTGCTGGCCGCTATTCCAGTCGCCTGCCGCGACCTCGCGCACTGTCGGTGCGGCTTTCGATTCGGCGCCGCAACTGTTCCATCATGCCGATGTAGCGCGCCCGCTGCTCAGGCGTAAGAAACTCGCTGAGTGCCGCCTGCTCCTTCTGCTGCAGGTCGAGCCGCTTGCGTTGCACCGCCAGCAGATCATCGAGCAGCTGCGCCGTTGCCGCTGATTGTGCTGTGTCACCACCAGCGATGGAACGGCGCAGGTCGCGCCGGATGCGCAGCTCCTCGCGTGTCACCGTCGTCCGCTCCTCACTGAAGCGGCGGTTCACGTCGACCAGCCGCGCGGTCTGCTCATCGGTCAGATTGAGCCGGCGACGGACGGCCTGCGCGAGCGAGGTACGCAGCCTGTTCTCGGCACGAAGCCTGTCGTCTACGCCTGTACCGCCGGCACGAGGCATTCGCTGTGAATCGGGATTCGCCAGCATCTCACGACGTGCATCACGACGCGCGCGAGCGCCATCACGGCCGCGTACGCCCTCCTGCGCCCGCATGAGTCCAGGCGACGCGCCAAGCAGCAGCGCCGCGACGAGCCACGCGCGTGTCGAATACGTCATCATGCTCCCTCCCCATCAACAAGATCCGTCATGTCATCAGGCTCCGCCGACGGCACACCGTCAAGCGCCTGGATGTCCTGCTCGAGCGCACGCAGCTCCTCAACGGTCAACTCGTCCGTCGGCGCGCCGAGTCCGAGCTGCACGATACTCTCGACGAGCGCGAGCGACTCGGCCTGTGTGATGGTGGCCACTGGCAACGCTGTGTGACGCACTGCGCGCGTTGCCACGACAGCGCCACCACCAAGCACGAGCAGCAGGGCGGCGGCGCGCGCAAGGCGCGACATGCGCGGTGCGCGCACCGGATCTCGTCGTGCTGCAAGCTCGTCGAAATTGCCGGTCGTCGTCGACACGGTGCCCTCGGCGCGCTGTCCGGATGCTGCCGGCAGTGCCGCCAAGATACGCGACATGTCGATGGCTGGCGTGGCCGCATGCGCGGCATGCACCTGCTGCAGCAGTGCCAACTGTACGGCCAGGTCCGGATCGGACAGGATGACGCGCTCGACGTCAGCACGTGCCGCATCCGAGAGCCGCCCGTGCAGGAGGTCGGGCAACAGGTCCTGCGCGTCCGCCGCGTTCATGTCATGCATCGAGATATGTCCTCACTGATCGCATTGCATTGTGGTAGTGCACTCGTGCCGCACCTTCGGTCGTGTCTGCGACGATGGCAATCTCCTTATACGACAATCCTTCCACCACACGCAGCGTGAACACCTCGCGCTGCGTTGCCGAGAGCCGCGCGACGGCATCACGCAACCGCGCGGCCGACTCGTTTGCGACCACGCCATCGAGCACATCGTCCGCGGCCACCAGCTCCGCGTGCACATTCTCCAACGGAACGTGCCGCCGCATGCGATGGGCCGATCGTCGCTGGTCCAGCACGAGACGACGCGCGATCGTGAACAGCCATGCCCGCAATGACGACTCGCCACGAAACGCGTCGAGCGAGCCGAACGCCTTCACGAACGTGTCCTGCACGATCTCTTCCGGTGCATCTGCGACGCCGAGGCTCGCGACGAAACGCGCCAGTGATGGCGCATGGCGTTCCACCAGCGCCGAGGCGGCACGCTGGTCACCGCCATTCCATCGGGAAATCAGCGCGCGGTCGATCGCTGCGTCGTCGCCGGCTCGCATCAGGTCTGTCATCTTGGTCTGATAGGCAGACGGCGGGTCCGGGGGCGATGTTAAGGGCGTGCTCGACTGACCTGCCTCCTTATTCCGCCTCGAGGCGCCTGCATGCCTGCCCAGTGCAACACCCGGCCAAGCCTCATCGCGCATCGCGGCATGCCGCGCAGACACCGCGAGAATACCCTGCCCGGCTTCCTCGCCGCCACCGCCGCCGGTGCCGACGGGTGGGAACTGGACGTGCACATGACTCGCGACGGGGTGGTCGTGGTGCACCACGACCCCGTGCTTCCTGCCGCGGCGGGCGCGCTGGCCGGTGCTGCGATCGCTGATCGTGACTGGTGCGACCTGACCGACGTGTCCGTGGGGGCGGCGGGTGAGCGCATGCCGTCGCTGGATGAGGTGCTGCGCAGTGCGGCGCCGACGATCCGGGTGCATGTGGAGGTGAAGGCACGTGGCATCGAGTCGGCGGTGCTCCACTGCCTGGCGCGGCACCCTGGCGTCCTGACCGCCGTCCACAGCTTCGATCATCGGGTCGCGAGGCGAATCCACGACGCGAATCCGCAGGTGCCGGTCGGCATCCTCGTGGACTCGTACCTGCTGGACGCGCCACACGCGCTGCGTGGCGCGGGTGCGCGGGATTACTGGCCACATCGCGAAATGGTCGACGAGGCGCTGGTCACGAGCATTCACGACGCCGGCGGTCGCGTGATCGTGTGGACAGTGAACGATACGACGCAGGCGGCCGCACTGGCGCGGATCGGTGTGGATGCATTGTGCAGCGACGTGGTCGACGAGCTGCGGACGTCACTGGAGCACTGAGGGAAACGCAACCGCACCGGTCGATGGCGGCGAGGCGCTCCATCGCGCACATTCGCGTGGCAGGTCTTTCTCGGAGTCCACCCTCTGGAGGTCGAGCACGTGCGACACATCGTTGTACTTCTGTGCGTGGCGGGATCCGCGCTGCAGGCGCAGGAAACCAGTTCGACTGCCACACCCGTGAAACCGATGGCACTGCCTGGCACGGGTGCCGTCGCGCTCCCGAATGCCAATCCGTTTCCCAGCACGTACCGCGCGCCTGCGTCGCGTGCAACCTTGATCACGAACGCGACCATCCTCACGGCCGCCGGTCCGCAGATCGACCGCGGCTTCATTTTGCTGCGCGACGGCAGGATCGTGAGCCTCGGCAACGGCACGCCACCGGCCGCGGGTGACGCGGAGGTGATCGACGCGAATGGTCGCTACGTGACGCCGGGCTTGATCGACACGCACTCGCACCTTGGCGTGTACGCCGCGCCGGGTGGCGAGGCGCTCAGCGACGGCAACGAGGCCACCGCGCCGACCACCGCGCGCGTGTGGGCCGAGCACAGTGTCTGGCCGCAGGATCCGCAGTTCCCGCGCGTGCTGGCTGGCGGCGTCACGGCGCTGCAAGTGCTTCCTGGCTCCGCGAACCTGATTGGCGGGCGCAGCGTGGTGTTGAAGGTCGTACCCAGCGTCAGTGTGCAGGGCATGAAGTTTCCCGGCGCGAAGTACGGCGTGAAGATGGCGTGCGGCGAGAATCCCAAGCGAGTCTACGCCAGTCGCGGTCCGTCGACGCGCATGGGCAACGTGGCCGGCTATCGCGCCGCATGGATCGCCGCCGAGACATACCGGCGTCGCTGGGACAAGTGGCTCGGCGACAAGTCGGGCGATCCGCCGCAGCGTGACCTCGAGCAGGAGACGATGGCCGAAGTGCTGCGCGGCAACATCATCGTGCACAATCATTGCTATCGTGCCGACGAGATGATGCAGATGATCGACATCGCACGCGAGTTCGGCTACCGCATCCGCTCGTTCCATCACGGAGTGGAAGCGTACAAGCTGGCTGACGTCATGGCGCGCGACAGCATCTCCGGCTCGCTCTGGAGCGACTGGGGCGGCTTCAAGATGGAAGCGATCGACGGCATCCGTGCGAACATCGCACTGGTGCACAATGCCGGTGCCCGCGCGATCGTGCACAGTGACGATCCCAGTGGCGCGCAGCGACTGAACCAGGATGCGGCGAAGGCGCGCGCTGCCGGCGCTGCGATCGGCATCGACGTGGATGACGCCACGCTGATCCGGTGGATCACGTTGAACGCGGCTTGGGCGCTTGACCTGCACGATCGCATCGGGTCGCTGGAGCCGGGCAAGAATGCCGACGTCGTGCTCTGGTCGTCAAACCCGTTCAGCGTCTATGCCCGTGCAGACCGCGTGTGGATCGACGGCGCATCGCGCTTCGACCGCATGGACCCGAAGCAACTCTGGCGCACCGACTTCGAGCTTGGCTGGGTGCCACTGCCATCCACCTCCACGCAAGGACGTCGCTGATGCGCACCACAGGCAGGATCGTCGCGACCACGCTCGCGCTGGCGCTCACCGGAGTCGCGCAGGCACAGGACATCGTGGCCATCACCGGCGGGACGATCTATCCGGTCAGTGGCCCGCGCATCGAGAACGCGACGATCGTACTCACCAACGGCGTGATCACCGCGATGGGTGCGAGTGTGGCTGTGCCGGCCGGCGCGCGTCGTGTCGACGCCACGGGGAAGTGGATCACCCCGGGCCTCGTGGCTGCATCCTCCACGTTGGGTGTCGTGGAAGTAGGCGCGGTGGCGGACACGCGCGACTCGCGCGCACGTGGCAAGGACAACATCGCGGCCGCGTTCCGCGTCTGGGATGCCTTCAACCCGCAGGCGGTCTCGCTGCCGGTGGCACGACAGGATGGCGGCATCACCACCGTTGGCGTGATGCCGAGCGGTGGCCTGATCGCGGGCCTCGGTGCGGTATTCGAGCTGCGCGAGGGCGCGTCCGCCGAGAGCATGCTGCGCAAGGCGCCGGTGGCGATGATCGCGACGCTCGATGCGTCGTCGGCAGCAGGGTCCGCGTCGCGTGCCGAAGCACTCGGGCGCCTGCGCACGCTGCTGCGCGACTCGCGCGAGTTCACCCTGGCTCGCGCGCGGTATGACGCCGGCAGCATGCGCGAACTGAGTGCGAGTCGCGCCGACCTGGACGCGATGCAGCTCGTGCTGAAGGGCACGATTCCGCTGGTCGTCGCAGCCGATCGCGCGAGTGAAATCCTGAATGCCATCAGCATCGGCAGGGAGTTCGGGATTCGCGTGGTGATCAGCAGCGGCGCCGAGGCATGGAGCGTCGCACCGCAGCTGGCTGCCGCGAAAATCCCGGTGCTCACCGGCGCGATGAACAACATTCCGGAATCGTTCAATGCCCTCGGACAACGCCAGGAAAACCTTGCCCTGCTGCGGGCAGCGGGCGTACAGGTCGCGATCGTCGGCAATGGTGCCGGCGGTGAGGACAACTTCAACGTCCGTAACCTGCGGTACGAAGCGGGCAACGCTGTGGCGTACGGGATGTCGTGGGACGACGCACTCCGTGCGATCACGCTCACCCCGGCCGAGATCCTCGGCGTGAGCGACAAGGTCGGCTCGCTTTCGATCGGCAAGAGCGCGAACCTCGTGATCTGGAGCGGCGATCCGTTTGAGTATGCCACCATTCCCGAGCGTGTCTTCGTGGCCGGCAAGGACACGCGCATCATGACGCGCCAGGACCAGCTCACGGCGCGCTACCGCACGTTGCCGGTGAAATACTGAGGCTCCGGCGGCTGGTCGTACAGGTATGCTGGCTGGAGAGCGATGTGCACTGACGCGAACGAGGGGCTGGCAGGTGATGCCAGCCCCTCGTT